>JAEEGK010000554.1_pt1 | contig 93094 bp, 62 predicted proteins | sample 8958771 | NCBI WGS metagenome assembly JAEEGK01 (sample SAMN16246547, study PRJNA631951) | gut metagenome | biome: gut microbiome; feature: rumen; material: SC-attached | host: Bos | place: Iran: Karaj | collected 2018-10
ACATCGAGAACATCAACGAGCAGATGGACCGCCTCTGCAACCGCATCCGCGAAATCTATCCCACTCAGGGTGAAGCCATCGACCGTGCCGCTTGCAAGGTCTATCAGCCCTTCCAGGGCGCAACGCTCTACGATGCCGCAGACTATGCCGACTGTCTGGCACGCGAGACGGGTGATGCACAGCTCCTGGCCATCAGCAAAGACCTACGCCAGACGTTCAACAATACATTCATCGCTCACGAACACGTCAACAATCGCCCCGATTTCCTCAATGCCTACTCACTCTCCGTAACACTTGTCGATAAAACAACTTTCGCTCAGGAACTGAAAGACGACGCGGACAACAAGTTCTTCTTCGGCGACTCCTACATGGCAACAGCCTTCCACACCAACACGGGCTGGGGACACTGGTTGGCCGAAAACAATCAGACGCCTACAGGCAACCCCTTCGGCCTGATCGATGATGATGACGATGAGTCTGGCGACGATTCCGACCAGAAATACGTACCTGGAACAGAGTACCTGATAGACTGGCGAGCAGGGGCAGTGGTCTCGCAGGAAGCCGTCGACGCCTATGGGCTGGATATGTGCTTCACCACCGGAGATATAAGCGACGAGGTGTGGGAGAGCATGCAGGGCAAGACCTACAAGGAGAACCCCTACATAGGGCGCGACGATCTGCAACACATCAAGGTACTCCATTGGGACTACGACAATCAGATACACCTCGGCGAGATGATTTGCAACTTCCAGATAGCTGGTACCGTATGCAACATCATGCGTAAACTCTTCGAAGCTAAATACCCCATCCAGCGCATGCTCCTGCCCGACGTCTATGACGCCGACGACGAGGCACAGATGCGCGACAACAACTCGTCATGCTTCTGCTACCGCCCCATCAGCGGCTCCAGCAAACTCTCGAAGCATGCACGCGGACTGGCTGTGGACATCAACACGCTCTACAACCCCTACTACAAAGACCGTGAAGACGGCACACGCTATGTGCAGCCCGCCACAGCTGTGGAGTATTGCGACCGTACACAGAACTTCCCATACAAGATAGACCACAACGACCTCTGCTACAAGCTCTTCATCGAGGAAGGCTTCGAGTGGGGCGGCGACTGGACGTCGTGCAAGGACTTCCAGCACTTCGAGCTGATAGAAAAGGAATAGTACATTATATTATTTATAGGGAAGTACGACGATTTGCCTTGAGAGGGCATAAAGAAATCAGCCCAGGGTGCGCCCTGGGCTGATATGTTATGGCCTGTCTGGCCGTATGTGAGATTGTATGCCGCAATCTCAGGAACTTGAGCTTCCCTGCTCCTATTCAGCCTTGAACAGGTCCTTGATGCCGCCGATGGAGCCCAGCAGGTTGGTGGCTTCGTAAGGCAGATAGACGGTCTTCGTCTTGTCGCCCTCGGCAAGTTCCTGCATCATCTGGATGTACTTCTGAGCCAGCAGGTAGTTGGCGGGGTTGGTGGACTTGCCGACGGCCTCTGTGATGAGTTCGATGGCCTTTGCCTCTGCCTCTGCCACTCGGATGCGAGCCTGTGCCTCACCCTCGGCCTGCAGAATGGCTTCCTGCTTGGCTGCCTCCGCTTTGTTCACGATGGCTGTGCGTTCGCCTTCTGAGGCAAGAATCTCGGCCGCCTTCTGACCTTCTGATGTCAGAATCTGGGCACGCTTGTTACGCTCGGCCTGCATCTGCTTCTCCATAGCCGTCAAGACGCTGTCGGGAGGCGTGATGTCCTGCAGCTCAACGCGATTCACCTTCACGCCCCACTTGTCGGTGGCATCGTCGAGCACGGCGGAGAGCTTCTTGTTGATGGTGTCGCGGCTGGTCAGCGTCTCGTCCAACTCCAGTTCGCCGATGATGTTACGCAGCGTGGTCTGCGTCAGCTTCTCGATGGCATTGGGGAGATTGTTGATTTCGTAGGTGGCCTTGAACGGGTCCACTATCTGGAAATACAACAGCGCGTTTATTTCCGTCTGTACATTGTCCTTCGTGATGACGTTCTGCTTGGGGAAGTCATAGACTTGTTCGCGCAGGTCGATGGTCGTGGAGTACTGATATCGGCCGTGATTGAGTACGACAATCGACTTGGCGCGGTCGATGAAGGGAATGATGATGTTGATGCCCGGCTGAAGCGTTGCATAGTAACGGCCGAGGCGCTCCACGATCTTGGTTTCCGACTGAGGGATAATCACGAGTGCCATCTTGGCAAAGAGTACCACCAGAACTACGATGGCGATAAGGAAGTAAGTCATAATGTCCATGTTTTTTAGTTATGTTTTACAATTTATTTACTATTTACTGGCCCTCTTCAAACCTTCCCTTCTATGGGGAGGCTTTCCTCGCCTGGAGTTGACTTCGTCGAGCGATTGCTTTTCTCCTTAGAGGGGGAGTCAGAGGGGGTCGGGCTCTCTTCCACCGTGATGATGGTGCTTTCCCTGGAGACGACGCGGACGTTGGTGCCCTCGGGAATGTCGTTCGGTTCGTTCGTCACCGCTTTCCAGATGTCGCCGTCGATCTGTACGCGACCGAAGCTGTCGGCCTTCACCGTCTCGACAACTCGGCCTCTGCGTCCCAGCAGGGCGTCTGCGTTGCTGACGCGGTTCGACTCTCCTCTGTGGAGGAAGCGAACGGCAAAGGGCCGTACGAAGAAAAGGCTGGCCAGCGTGAAGACGGCAAACACAATCAGCTGCAGGACGATGCCGCCGCCAAGGGCATCCGTCAGGCAGGCAAATGCCGCACCGATAGAGAAACAGATGATGAAGAAGTCACCTGCCGTGAGTTCCAGAATCAGGCAGACTACGGAAAGGATGGCCCATACCTGCCACATGTGTAATGCAAAGTAATCAAGCATGATAATTTACTATTTAATGATTTAATCCTTTTTCGTTATGATGTTATTTCCTTATGACGTTATTTCCTTATGACGTTATTTCGTTATGACGAACTCTTGTCAGAGGGAAAGCACGAAGTCGTCCCAATCCTTCGACGAGCCTTTCCTTCCGAACACCTTCGAATAGAGGCGGCTGCGTGTTGTGGCTATGCTTTCCTTGGAGTGGGCGGTCAGCATGGCGATGTCCTTGGGTTGCTGCCGCATCTTGATGAGCAGGCTGACGTGCAGTTCGTGCTCGCTCATGGGGAAGAGGCTGTAGAGCTTCTCCGTGAAGCCCGTGTAGATGCTGTTCAGCAGCCCGGTCAGTTCGCCCCAGTCCTGATAGTTCAGGCTCTTGCCCGTGTTGAGGCATTCCTGCAGGCGGCGATACACTTCCGAAGAGAAGATGACCGTCTCGGCCTGTTCGCGCTTGGCGTTTTCGATGATGGCTACCTTATTATTATAGTCGAGCGTGGCCTTTTTCTCCTCCAGCTCCAGGCGGAGCATCGAGTTCTCGTCGCCCAGTTTCTTGATGAGGCTTTCCAGTTCCGCCATCTTCTGCTCGTTCGCCTTCAGGTCGTACTGCTCCTGCATCGCGCGTACCTTATCCAATCGTTCTTGCAGGGAGAGGATTTTGCGGCGGCTGTTCTGCACCGTCACGATGAAGAGCACGATGTAGATGGCTGTGCCGAGGATGATGAGGAACCACTCTCGAGAGGTCATTATGGTCAACAGTTCGTTCATTTTCGTTAGCTTTCGATTGCAAAGTTAAGATAAAATGCCGAATGCTGCAAGCTTTTTTGTTTGCAATTATTTGCAGTTGGCCGAGCAGTTTGCAAATGTTTGCAAGAAAGGCATTTTTCGGCTTATTTCATTCTTTCATTTCTTCATTCTTTCATTTTTATTTCATATCTTTGCAGCGTGGAAGCGAAAGACAAGATTACAGAGCAACCGTCGCACTATGACCATCTCGAGCAGATGTCCGTCGGCGAAATCCTGCGGCACATCAGCGATGAAGATGCGCTGGTGGCCGAGGCCGTCCGGAAGGTTCTGCCTGAGATAGAGGCCTTTGTGGAGGCTGTCGAGCCGAGGATGAAGCGTGGGGGCAGGCTCTTCTATGTGGGAGCCGGCACGAGCGGACGGCTCGGAGTGCTTGATGCGAGCGAACTGCCCCCCACCTTCGGTGTGTCGGAAGGCTGCGTGATAGGTCTTATTGCCGGAGGCGACAAGGCGCTGCGGCATGCTGTGGAGAAGGCCGAGGACTTCCCGGAGATGGGTTGGCGCGACCTGCAGGAGTTCTCGCCTGCTGACGACGACACCGTGCTCGGCATCGCGGCTTCCGGCACAACGCCCTACGTGGTAGGAGCCATCACGGAGGCAAGAAAGCGCGGCCTGCTGACGGGCTGCATCACGAGCAACCCAGGCACGCCTCTGGCTGCGGCCTGCGAGCATCCCATCGAGACAATCGTAGGCCCCGAGTTCGTCACGGGCTCCAGCCGCATGAAGAGCGGCACGGCTCAGAAGATGGTGCTGAACATGATTTCCACCTCGCTGATGATTCGCATGGGCCGCGTGAAGGGCAATCGCATGGTGAAGATGCAGCTGACGAACGCCAAGCTCGTGGACCGCGGCACCCGCATGATTCAGGAATCGCTCGGTCTGAGCTACGACGAGGCGCAGGAGCGTTTGCTCGAAGAGGGCAGCGTGGACAAAGTGCTTGAAAGATAGAGAGATACGGTTCCCCTGGCGGCATCATAAAACGCCGCGTGCGGGGATTGCAATTTCCGCGTGCGGCGTTGGTCATTTCCGCGTGCGGCGTTGGCAATCCCCGCACGCGGCGTTTTTTCACTTCACCAGCCAGACATTCAGGACGATGCCCTGGAACTGTTGCGACCAGTCGGGAGAGCAGACGAACAGGGCGTTGTTGAGCCAGGCGTACTTGCTGTCGGCAGGCGCTTCGAACTGAGGGGCGCACTTGAAATAGCCTTCGGCGATGATGCCGCGGTTGCGGACGTGGATGCAGATGCCGTCGTCCGTCCGGATACAGTATATGGCCTCCAGCTCCGTGCGGCCCAGGGCTTTGTTGACCAGCTGGTAGTCCGCTCCGCCGTTCAGGATGGTGCCCTTCAGCTTCGGCCCTTCGAATGTGCCGCCCGTAATGGGGATGACGATGCGCTGGCCGTGCTGGGTCTCCCCACAAGAGTAGGCATCGCCTGTGGTGACCTTCAGCTGCATGGCGAACTCCAGCTGTGGCGTCTGCTTTGGCGCCTCCACCTGTGCGACGGCCTGCAGCGAGAGCGCCGTCAGCAGGGCTATGAGCAAATGTTTCATTTGAGGGAGACCTTTTGGTTCATCTTGAAGGAAGTGCCCATTACGCTATAGCTCATTTCCGACGTGATGCTCTTTATCCAGCCGTCCTTCTGGAAGGTATAGTCGGCGCTTTCCGAGGCGTCTATCTTCAGGTTGCCTATCAGCGAGCCGAACATGTCCATGAGATTGCTGGACTGGTTGGGGACGAGTTTCTCCAGGAGACCGGAAACCATCTTCTTCATGTCGTCGGCGTTCATGTTGATGGTGGCAGAGCTTTGGATTTTGCTCTTGTCGGCCACCGTGTACGTGCGCTTCATCTTGATGCCCTGCTCGGTGTTGTATTCCTCCTCGGTGCCTGTGCTGATGGTCTTGCCGTTCAGCGTCAGCGGACTTGTGCTGATGTGCATGCTTTCCAGGAGCGACTTGTCATTCACCTCGCCTGCCAGTTGCTTTTTTATTTCGTCGGCTTTTGCCTTGTCCAGCTGAGGCACTTCGGCGAGCACATTGTCGAGCATCTCGTTTATGTGCTTCTTCCCTTCTTCGGCATTCAGTATCTGTGTCACTTTGCCGTCTTTGTCGGTCAAGTATTTGGTGTGGACGCCCTTCAGCATCTCTGTGGCGAGGGAATAGATGCGGCTTTCGGCATCCTTCGCATTGGTCTTCACATCGGTCACATAGATGTCCAGGATGTAGCCGTCGGGCGTGGCATCCACCACCTCGTAGACCGTCTCAGCAGTGATTGTCGTTGACGGATTCGAGGGAGCGCCTATGGAGGCTTCCGTCACATACACCTTCTTCATGCCCTTCTTCATGTTGGGCGCAATCTTGGTCTGAGCGCAGACCAGCATTGTGGCGAGCAGCAGGGTGCTCATCAGAAAGAACCTTTTCATCGCGTTTTGTATTGGATATTGCTTTTCGGATGCAAAGATACGAAAAAACTCCTATATTTCGCCTTTCATCTTTAATCTTTCAACTTTATTTAGTATCTTTGCGGCATATTAACATATAAAGGCATAATTATGAAGATTGGAGAGCGTGCTCCAGAGGTTCTGGGCAAGGACGAACAGGGACGGGACATCCGTCTGAGTGACTATAAGGGCAGGAAGCTTGTGCTCTATTTCTATCCGAAGGACAACACGAGCGGCTGCACGGCCGAGGCTTGCAGCCTGCGCGACCGCTACGGCGAGCTGCAGGGTGCCGGCTACGAGGTGGTGGGCGTGAGCAAGGACTCCGCCGCTTCGCATCAGAAGTTCAAGGAGAAGCACTCGCTGCCTTTCCCGTTGATAGCCGATGTGGACAAGACGCTCCTCGAGGCGATGGGCGCTTGGGGAGAGAAGGTGATGTGCGGCCGGAAATCGATGGGCACCATTCGCACCACCTTCATCATCAACGAGGAGGGCGTCATCGAGAAAATCTTCTCCGGCAAGCAGGTCAACACGAAGGAGCACGCCGCCCAGATACTCGGCTGAAGCCTTCTTGGCCCGCCGGACCGAGCCTCTCTGCCTCTTCTACTTGGTGACGAAAAGGTAAGGTGCGAGCCCTGGTTTTTATCCCCCTGTAGGGGCCTTGAAAACGCCGCGTGCGGCGATGGCAAATTCCGCGTGCGGCGTTGGCAATCCCCGCGTGCGGCGTTGGGCATCGCCGCAGGCGGCGTTTTTGTGCGCATTACTGAGAATGATAAGTTGCTATAAGTCAACGATTTTAGGGCGGCAAGCGAAAAACTTTCATCTTTCGCCTTTCATCTTTCAACTTTATTTCGTATCTTTGACTTCGTCGAAAGTACTCTCGCTCGGGAATAAAAAGGAAAAAACTTAGCTTTTCCTTTTGTATTTCGCTCGCTTATTCGTACCTTTGCACCCGCATATTATATAATAATAAGGAATAGCGTATGAAAATAGAAAGCAAGATAACCGAGGCCGTGAAGGCCATTGTGGAGGAGCTCTACGGTCAGCAGGTGCCCGACAGCATGGTGCAGCTGCAGCAGACCAGGCCCGAGTTTGAAGGACAAATCACCATTGTCGTCTTTCCCTTTACCAGGATGAGCCACAAGGCTCCCGACGCTACGGCGATGGAGATAGGCGGGCGCCTCGTGGAGCGACTCCCCGAGGTGGTCAGCAAGTTCAATGCCGTGAAGGGCTTCCTCAACCTCAGCATCAGTTCCCGTCAGTGGATTGAGATGCTGCAGGACATCTACGCGAACCCGAAGTTCGGCTTCACCCCCGTCACCGACCACAGCCCGCTCGTCATGATAGAATACTCTTCGCCGAACACCAACAAACCCCTCCATCTCGGCCATGTCCGCAACAATCTGCTGGGCTGGGCGCTGGCGCAAGTGATGGAGGCCAACGGCAACAAAGTGGTCAAGACCAACATCGTGAACGACCGCGGCATACACATCTGCAAGTCCATGCTGGCCTGGCTCAAGTGGGGCAACGGCGAGACACCCGAGAGCTCCGGCAAGAAGGGCGACCACCTCATCGGCGACTACTATGTGGCCTTCGACAAACACTATCGCGAGGAAGTGAAGGAGCTGATGGCTCAAGGCATGGACGAGGAACAGGCCAAGCAGGAGGCACCGCTCATCAAGGAGGCCCACGAGATGCTCGTCAAATGGGAGCAGAACGACCCCGAGGTGCGCGGCCTGTGGAGGCAGATGAACGAATGGGTCTATGCAGGCTTCGACGAGACATACAAGGCGCTGGGCGTCTCCTTCGACAAGATATACTATGAAAGCGAGACATACCTCGAGGGCAAGGAGAAAGTGGAGGAAGGACTCGCCAAGGGTCTCTTCTATCGTCGCGACGACGGGAGCGTCTGGGCAGACCTCACGAAGGAAGGCCTCGACGAGAAGCTACTGCTCCGCTCCGACGGCACCAGCGTCTATATGACCCAAGACATAGGAACAGCCAAGCTGCGCTTTCAGGACTATCCCATCGACAAGATGATATACGTCGTGGGCAACGAGCAGAACTACCACTTCCAGGTGCTCTCGATACTGCTCGACAAGCTGGGCTTCAAGTGGGGCAAGGACCTCGTGCATTTCTCCTACGGAATGGTGGAACTGCCGAACGGCAAGATGAAGAGCAGGGAAGGCACCGTTGTCGATGCCGACGACCTGATAGCCACCATGATACAGGACGCGAAGGAACTCTCGGCCGACAAAGTCAACAAACTCGAAGGCATAAGCGAACAGGAAGCGCAGGAGATAGCACGCATCGTCGGCATGGGCGCTCTCAAATACTTCATCCTCAAAGTGGATGCACGCAAGAACATGCTCTTCAATCCCGAAGAGAGCATCGACTTCAACGGCAATACGGGACCGTTCATCCAGTACACCTACGCCCGCATCCGAAGCATCCTCCGCAAGGCAGGCGGCGTCCCGTCTGTTGCGTTGTCAACGCAACAAACAGAACTTGCCGAGAAGGAAATCAGCCTCATCCAGCGCCTGCAAGGCTTCGAGACCGCGGTGCGTCAGGCAGGACAGGACTATAACCCGAGCTGCATCGCCAACTATTGTTACGACCTCGTCAAGGAGTATAACCAGTTCTACCACGACTTCAGCGTCCTCCACGAAGAAGACGAGAAGAAGCGCCACTTGCGCATCGTCCTCTCGGCAGCCGTCGGACAAGTCGTCAAGAACGGCATGGGCTTGCTTGGCATCGAGGTGCCCGAGCGGATGTAGGAAGCCCCCTCCACATCCCTCCCCCGAAGAGAGAGGAATGTGCAAGGCTGATAACTATGGACTATGGACTATGGACTATTAACTACGGACTATGGACTATGAACTTCTGAAGGGCAAGGTAGACTTCAACGCCATAGCAGTCGATGCAGGCTGCAGCGGGAATCCGGGGGCGATGGAGTATCAGGGCGTCTATCTCGGCAACGAGCAGCGCCTCTTCCACTTTGGGCCGATACCCGGCACGAACAACATAGGCGAGTTCCTTGCCATCGTCCATGCCCTCGCCCTCATCAAGAAGAACGGCTGGCAGATGAAGGTATATAGCGACAGCATCAGCGGAATGGCCTGGGTGAGGAACAAGAAAGCAAAGACCACGCTGAAGCGCGATGCCCAGACGGCGCAGGTGCTCGACCTCGTCATACGTGCCGAGAACTGGCTCTGGCAGAACCCCAAGCACGCGGAGGTCGTGAAGTGGAACACCGAAGAGTGGGGCGAGATACCCGCCGACTTTGGGAGAAAATAACCGAGGAAAGCCCTAGGAGATACTAGGAAAGCCTAGGAAAACCAAGGAAGCCCTAGGAAAGCCTAGGAAACCCTAGGAAAAAAAGAACAAATGACATGAAGCGAAGCATACACTTTCTGGAGTACCTCTACTGTCATCTGCTTATCGTTTTCCTGATAGGCAGGGTGGGGTTCATATTGAACAACCGGGAAGTGGAGCCGCTCTCTTTGGCCGATGCGGCGGGTGCTTGCTGGCGAGGCTTCGTGGGGCACGACCTCATGGTTGCCGCCTGGTTGCTCGTCGTGCCTTGGCTGGTAAGTGCTATCCTAAGCCTCCCCCGTCCCCTCCAAAGGAGGGGGGAACGGCGAAGCGGCAGCCAGGATGGTTCTCCCCTCCTTGGGAGGGGTTGGGGGAGGCTTTTGGGACTCCTGTATTTCTACTATATAGTCATGGGACTGGCTGTGGCAGCCATCATTGTGGCAGATGCCGTGATGTACGAGTACTGGCAGTTCAAGCTGGGAATGGTCGTGCTGAGTTATGCCGCTTCGCCCGAAGGCGCCACCAATAGCGTCAGCCTCTCTTACATCCTGATACGTGCAGGGCTCTTCCTTTTGCTTGCCTTGTGGACGATTATTCCCTGCATCCTGCTTACGCCGAAGAGGCTTCCGAACAGACGTACCGAGCGCCTTTGGATGCGCAACATCAGCATCATCTGGATCTTCCTGCTTGTCTCGGGGCTGTGCTTCATGCATCAGGGCGATGTCTATACCCGCAAGCCTCATCCCACACAGCTGGCCGACCATGCTGCCGTCAATCCCGTCTATGCTTTTGTCCGCAGCGTTCGCCTGTCGGATGATTACGCAGGGCGATATGAATTACTGCCTGAGGCGGACCGTTCCGACCTGTTCCGAGGGCTCTATCCCGAGCCGGCCGACGACATACAGGACACCCTTCTCCTGACGCAGCGGCCCGACATTTTGGTCGTTTTCATCGAGAGTTTCGGCAGTCGCTTCGTGGAGGAGCTGGGCGGATTGCCTGATGTGGCGCCAGGCTGGAGCCGCCTCATCCCCGAGGGCATCTTCTGGGAGAACTATTTCAGCAACTCGTTCCGGACCGACCGCGGCACCGTCTCGGCCTTCTGCGGCTGGCTGAGCTATGCCGACATCGGACTGATGCGGCAAACCGAGATGCACGGCGCATTGCCTTCCCTTGCCCGAAGCTTAGGCAGAGAGGGTTATGAGACGGGCTACATCTACGGCGGAGCGATGACGAACATGGGCAAGCGCCAGTTCCTGGAGGATGTGGAGTTCCAGAACCTCTACGACGACAAGGCCCTACAGACCCTCTCCCAACCTCTCCCTTGCAAGGAGAGGAGTATATGCCCTCCCTCTGCAAAGGGGAGTCCGAGGGAGTCCGAGGGTGGCTCCTGGGGGATGCCGGACAGCATCGTCCTGCAGAAAGCCTGCCAGCTCGTCAGCCGTTGGGACGAGGGGCACCACTTCCTGGTGGCGCAGACGCTCTCCAGCCACGAGCCGTGGGACGTGCCCTATCACCGCCTCGACGACGAGAAGCTCAATGCCTTCGCCTATACCGACTACAGCATCTCCTGCATGATAGACACCCTGCGGCAGCTGCCGCAATGGGACAGCCTGCTCGTCATCATGATTCCCGACCACGGGTTCCTCTACAGGCAGAGTTACAAAGACCCGGGTTTCTTCCGTGCCCCGATGCTTTGGACCGGCGGAGCCATACGCGAGCCGCGCAGGATGCAGGTCCTCATGAACCAGAGCGACATAGCGGCCACCTTGCTCTCCCAGATGGGCATCCGTCACGAAGAATACCGCTGGAGCCGCAATGTGCTGAGCCGCACCTACACATATCCCTTCGTCTATTGCAACTGGCCTGCCGGCATACTGTTTGCCGACAGCACCGGTACCAGCATATACGACATCGACGGCGATGCGGTGATGATGGAGCAGCCAGCCGACGGCGGCCTTCGCATCATGCGTGCCAAAGCCCTCTTGCAAAGCAGTTACGACCAGCTGCCAGAGATGCTTGAAAACGCCGCGTGCGGGGATGGCCAACGCCGCACGCGGAAATGACCAACGCCGCACGCGGCGATTGCCAACGCCGCAGCCGGCGTTTTCAACGCCCCTTGCAGGCAAAAATGAAGACAGTACAGAGTATTAGAAATCAGCATGATAAAGCAATTTCTCGACATAGTAAAAAGATACTTCCGGCCCTACAAGATGTATATCGTCTGGTCCATCGTGCTCAATTTCGTGGCACAGTGGCTCAACGTGTTCTCCTTCGTAGTGCTCATCCCCATCCTCAACATCCTCTTCAAGATAGACCAGAACGTCTATTCCTACAAGGAGTGGACTTGGGGCACGCTCAACAAGGACCTCATCGTCAACAATGCCTACGCCTGGGTTCAGGAGCAGATAGCCCAGAACGGGGCGTTCCTGACGCTGTGCCTGATGGGCGGCATACTGGTCTTCATGACCTGCCTGAAGTGTATCGGCTATTGGGGAGCATCGAACATCATGATGCCGCTGAGCACAGGCGTGGTGCGCGACATCCGCATGGATATGTATAACAAAGTGATGAGGCTGCCGCTCAGCTTCTTCTCTGCAGAGAGGAAGGGCGACATCATCGTCCGCATGAGCACCGACATACAGATCGTGGAGAACTCCGTCACCTCCGCCATCTCCACCCTCATCCAGCAGCCCATCGCCATCATCATCTGCTTCGTCACACTCTTCACCGTCAGCTGGCAGCTCACCGTCTTCGTGCTCATCGTCACCCCTCCGGCAGCCTGGCTCATGGGCACCGTCACGAAAAGACTCAAGAACCAGTCGGCCAGTGTGCAGGCAGGGCTCTCCGAGATAATGGCGCAGATAGAGGAGACACTCAGCGGCCTGCGCATCGTCAAGGCATTCATCGCCGAGGACAAGATGGCCAGGCGCTTCAACTATATCAACAACGAGTTCCGCAAAGGCATGATAGGCATGATGATGCGCATCAACGCGGCGCATCCGGTGTCGGAGTCAATGGGCACGCTCATCATCGTCATCGTGCTGCTCTTCGGAGGCTGGCTCATCCTGGAGGGCGAAGGCTTCATCGACGCCTCCACCTTCATCTTCTACATGGTCATCCTCTACAGCGTCATCAACCCCATCAAGGACCTGACACGACAGGCCTACATGATTCCGCTCGGCCTCGCCTCCATGGACCGCATCGACTACATCCTGAAGGCGGAGAACCCCATAAAGGAGAAGGCAGAGCCTGAGCCACTGGAAAGCTTCGAACACGAGGTGGAGCTGAGGGACGTCTCCTTCTGCTACAACGAAGGGCGCGACGTGCTGAAACACATCAACCTCCGTGTCCCGAAAGGCAAGACCGTAGCCCTCGTCGGACAGTCCGGCTCGGGAAAATCCACACTCGTGGACTTGATACCACGCTACCACGACGTCAAGCAGGGACAAATCCTCATCGACGGCAAGGACATCCGCGACGTGAGGATTCACGACCTGCGCGCCCTCATCGGCAACGTCAACCAGGAAGCCATCCTCTTCAACGACACCTTCTACAACAACATCACCTTCGGTGTGGAGAACGCCACGATGGAGCAAGTCATCGAGGCGGCAAAGATAGCCAACGCCCACGACTTCATCATGGAGACAGAGAACGGGTACAATACGGTCATCGGCGACAGAGGCGGACGCCTCTCAGGCGGCCAGAGGCAGCGCGTCAGCATCGCCCGAGCCATCCTCAAGAACCCCCCGATCCTCATACTCGACGAGGCGACATCTGCCCTCGACACCGAAAGCGAACACCTCGTGCAGGAGGCACTCGACCGCCTCATGAAAAGTCGCACCACAATAGCCATCGCACACCGCCTCTCCACCATCAAGAACGCCGACATCATACACGTCATCTACGAAGGCGAGATAGTGGAAAGCGGCCTCCACGACGAGCTCATCGCCAAGAACGGCTACTACAAACGCCTCTACGACATGCAGCAACTCTAACAGACAAAAGCAGACGATGAAGATACTGTTAGGCACACATTATCTTGCCAAGACCGGCGGCACCGAGAGCTACACCTATGCCCTGGCCATGGAGCTGCAGCGGCTGGGGCACGACGTGGAGCATTTCGCCATCGTCAGGGGCGGCGTCTCCTCGATGCTGGAGGAGAAGGGCGTGCCTTTCATGTCCGCCGACCACTATGACCTCATCCTCGCCAACCACACGACGGTGGTGGAGCAGCTGTGGCCCTATGGCTATGTCATCCAGACCTGCCACGGGACAATCGCCGAGCTGGAGCAGCCGTCGCCCTACGCCGATGCCTATGTCGGCGTCTCGGAAGAGGTGAGCGAGCACTTACAGAGCAAAGGCTACAAGGCAGCGGCAGTCATCGCCAACGGCATCGACTGCAACCGTTTTTGTCCCAAAAGGCCCGTTTCACCGACATTGCAGACGGTGCTCTCCCTCTGCCAGTCCGACATCGCCAACGACTTCATCCGCCGCTGCTGCCAGCAGGAGGGCATCCGCTTCCTGCAGAGCAACAAGTTCACCGACAACGTGTGGGCCATCGAGGACCTCATCAACCAGAGCGACCTCGTGGTGGGTCTGGGGCGCTCGGCCTACGACGCGATGGCTTGCGGACGCTGCGTCCTGGTCTATGACTTCCGGGAGTACATGGGCGAGTTCCTCGGTGACGGCATGCTCACACCCGACAGCATCGGACACAGCATGCTCTGCAACTGCTCGGGCAGGGCCAGCCGCCTGAAGTATGACGAGCAGGCTTTCAAAAGGGAAATGCAGAAGTACAGCCCCGAGCTGGCTGCATGGGGGCGTGAGTATGCCCTCGAGCACCTCAACATCGAGGTGGCTGTCAGGAAATACCTCGACGTCTATAAGCATACCAAAGACAGGCAAAACGGCAGCCCATGCAAGGGGTTTCTGAAGAGATTGCAAGAGGAAGACAGTCGGAAGATAGTGGCAGCGAAAAGCGAGAATGAGCAGCTGCGGGAACAACTGGCCAGCATGCAACATCAGATGCAAGACATGGAGAACTACTTCCTGGCAAAAGGGCAGAAGCATCTCCGGGCTATTCGCGCCCTGCTGTGGCTCAGCATAGTGTTGCTGCTCGCCATTGCGGTGTTCGCGTTCTATACAATATAATACAAAAGAAGAACTATTAGCTAATCACACAAGAGACATGAAGGTCAGTATCATTACCATCTCATATAACAACCTTGAAGGTTTGAAGGACACATACCGCAGCATCCATCAGCAGACGTTCCGCGACTTCGAATGGATTGTCGTTGACGGAGGCAGCATGGACGGCACGAAGCAGTTCCTCGAAGCGCATCAAGAGGAGATAGCCTGGTGGTGCAGCGAGCGGGATAAAGGCGTCTATAATGCCCAGAACAAGGGCACGGAGCATGCCCGAGGCGAGTATTGCATCTACATGAACTCCGGCGACTCTTTCTTTGCCCCCGATGTGCTGGAGAAAGTCTTCGAGCAGGAAACGGATGCCGACATCATCTACGGCAACTGGATGCTTGTCTTCGAAGACGGCAAGAAGCAGCTCGCACTTGCTCCCGAGGCAATCGACCTGGCTTATTTCTTCGACGACAACATGTGTCACCAGTCGATGCTGATACGCACAGAGGCTGTGAAGAACCGTCCCTACGACGAGAGCTTCCGCATCTATGGCGACTGGGAAGAGTGGCTTGCGCTCCTCTTGCAGGGCATGAAGTTCGAGAGAAGAGACTTGACCGTCTGCAACTTTATGGTTGGCGGCATCAGCACGGGCGACAATGCCACTGAGGCCGTGAAAAAGGAGCGTAAGGCAGAGATAAAGCGCATTCAGGAGAGATACTATTCCGAGCTTTGGCGAGACGCAATGAACAGGGTGTCGCCGATTCTTCTGTCCGTTAAAACGCTAAAGAACCTGACCGACGCGGAGGATTCTGAGTCCCTGGCTATGGCTTTCTACGAGCGGAATTTCCTGTTGAAAAAGCGGAGGCAGCACAACAAGATAATCAGGATTCTCATCTATGCTTGCGTCGTGTTGCTCGTCACGAACATCCTGACTCTGCTCTGCATGTTGTGTAAATGAGTTCCCCATATAAAGATGAATAACGTTCGCCCCATAGCATTCTATCTGCCGCAGTTCTATCCTACGCCGGAGAACGACGAGTGGTGGGAGCCAGGCTTCACGGAATGGACCAACGTGGCTCGTGCCGTCCCGCTTTTCCCCGGGCACTATCAGCCTCGCATCCCCCGCGACTTGGGTTTCTACGACCTTCGTGTGCCGGAGACCAGAGAGAAACAGGCTCAGTTGGCACGCGAGGCTGGCATCGAGGGCTTCTGCTATTGGCATTATTGGTTCGGGGGAGGCAAGCGCCTGCTGCATGAGGTGTTCGACGACGTGGTCCGCAGTGGCAAACCCGACTTCCCGTTCTGCCTCTGCTGGGCAAACCACTCGTGGTATTCCAAGACCTGGGATCCCGATTTGCCCGACAAGCTTCTCATGGAGCAGACGTATCCTGGGGATGAAGACATCGTGGCGCATTTCAACGCCATGCTTCCCGCTTTCAAGGACGAGCGCTATATGAAAGTGAACGGCAGGCTTCTCTTTGGCGTGTTCGACCCTTCGAAGATTGACATCGGCCACATGCACGAGATTTGGGACCGCCTGGCGCACGAACATGGGCTGGAGGGCTTCCATTTCTTTGCGCTTTGCATAGGTTCTGTTTCCCTTAGGTGGAGCGACAAGGGGCACCATTACGACTCGCTTGTCCTTGACCCCTTGCTCGACAGCGTGGATGCATGGCAATGCAGCAAGAGCGAGCGTCGGTTGCGCGACAGCCTCATCGCTTCGGGCATACCTTATACGGTGAGATACGAGGACTATGTCAGCAAGACATGCGACATCTTCTCTCAGCATCCCGAGGTGCTGCCGTGCATCGATCCCGACTTCGACCATTCGCCACGCAGCGGTGTCGTTGCCCATATCCTTGCCGACTCCACGCCCGACAAGTGGGCCCGGCTTTGCAGTTTCGCTTCGGAGCATGTGGCAGGCAGGCCTGAACAGGAGCGCCTCGTCTTCATCAAGGCATGGAATGAATGGGGCGAGGGCAACTACCTTGAGCCCGACAGACGATGGGGCAAGCAATACATCGAGGCGACGGGACGGGTGTTCTGTGCCACAGGACAGGCGGCACAGCCGGAGTCCGTGCACAGCGCCCCGCTCATCTCCATCGTGGTGCCTTTATATAATAAGGAGAAGTATATCTGCCGCACGCTCCAGTCGGTTCTCTCGCAGACGTTCACAGACTACGAGGTTCTTGTCGTGGACGACGGCTCGACGGACGGCAGCCTTGCACGTGCCAAGGAGGTAAGCAGCGAGCGCCTCAGGTTCTTCACGAAACCCAACGGCGGGCCGGCTTCGGCTCGCAACCTTGGCGTCCGCAATGCCAGCGGGCGATGGGTGATGATACTCGATGCCGACGACGAGCTTGTGCCTGGCATACTCGAGCACTTTGCAGCCCTGATTCACGAGCATCCCGACTGCCATTTCTTCTGCGGCACGCATCAGCTTCGCACTGACGGGCAGCTCATCCCATACTCCACCAAGTACAGGGAAGGTGTGCTCAGCAACAATTTCCGAGCCTGGTCAACGGGCCGCTTCATGCCCGTGGCCGGTTCGTGCATCATGCTGCGCAGCCTGCTCCTCCAGCATCCTTTCCGCGAGGACTTGCGACGCTATGAGGATGCCGAGAGCCTCTTCGGCATCATGCGCACTGCCCGCATCTGGACCACGACACACCCTGCCATGATCTACAACCAGGAAAGCTGCAGCGCCAGCAATGTCTGCCCCGATGTCAGTCTGGACTTCATCGGCCACCTCTCGCTGAAGGGAAAGAGCCTGTGGGAGCAGTTCGCCCTATGGCAACTCTACCGCCAGGGGCTCAAACTCTATCCTCGCGACATGAAAAGCCTCTACAAAGGCAAAGGTTTCCGCAACATAAAGTTCCCCCTGCTCAAACTGTGGAAGGGGATAAGATACAGGTAGGGGATTAAGAATTAAGAAAAGAAGAATTAAGAATTGAGAACTATGGTGAGTCTATCCATCATCACCATCAACTACAACAACCGCGATGGGCTGGCCCGCACCATAGCGTCGGTGAAGAGCCAGACCTTTGCCGACTACGAGTGGATAGTCATCGACGGGGGCAGCACCGACGGCAGCCGCGACCTCATAGAGGCAAACAAAGAGCTGTTCGCCTATTGGTGCTCCGAGCCGGACGGGGGCATATACGATGCCATCAACAAGGGCATCGCCCATGCCGGCGGACAGTACATCTCGTGCATGAACTCGGGCGACGAGTATTTCTCGAGCGATACGCTCAGCAGTGTCTTTGCCTCGCCGCTCACGGCCGACATCGTCTATGGCGACTGGTACAAGGTCTATCCCGACCGGCGCGTGCTTTGCAGGATGCCATACCCGATGGACCTCTACGTCTTCTATTACCACAACATCTGCCATCAGGCCATGTTCGTGCGCACCCAAGCCTTGCAGGAGAAGGGATTCGACCCTACCTACAGGGTTTGCGCCGACTATGCCCGATGGATGGAGATGCTGTTTGCCGGAGCCTCTTTCCAGAAGGTGGATACGGTGGTGTGCTGCTACGATATGACCGGCGTCAGCAGCCAGGGCAACGCGGGATGGGAGGACTGCCTGCGCATCCGCCGCGAAATCGTACCCGAGTGGCTGAGGCCAGTCATGCAAAGGCTCGACGGGTATGAAAGCACACCCGACCACATCCATCTGCTCCACATTCGCCAGCGCGGCGGATTGCTGCGCTCACTTGTCCATAATCTGTTGAAAATGATAAACTTCCTCTGCCTCCACATCGACCGCCAGCGCCTGCTCTCGCACCGCCTTCCAGGGCAGAGTCCGGAGGTGCCATAGGGTGGTAAAAAACGCCGCGTGCGGGGATTGCCAACGCCGCACGCGGAAATGACCAACGCCGCACGCGGGGATTGCCATCGCCGCACGCGGCGTTTTTAAGCCCCTCAAGAGGGAGTTTTATTTACCATTTAACCAGTTATCATTTAACCATTTACCCATTTCTTTTTATTGCTGTCCGGGGAAATCGTGCTGACAGCTTTGCTACTGAGTAAAGTCAGGTTGCATATTAAGCCTGTAGGGCTATACTAACAGTGAAGCCTTCCAGGATTTTTTTACATCACTGCATTTCCTCGCTCCTGCCACTTACGGGAGGGGGCTCCTGGGGGGTATAAGAAGGGGACTGGTGTCTGAGGCCTAGGGGAGTTTTCGTGCGGCGTTCAGGAACTCGGCAGGGTCGAGGAAGTGCTTCTCCACAAGCTTCAGGCAGTCTTCGCCCTTGTCCCACCATTTGAGGTCGAGGAACTGTTGGATTGTTTCCTCGTCGAACCGGTATTTGATGATGCGGATGGGGCAGCCCACGGCTATGGCGTATGGCGGGATGTCCTTCGACACCACTGCTCCGGCACCGATGATGGCACCGTCGCCAATCGTCACACCATCCAATACCGTCACACCCATGCCGATGAACACATCGTTGCCGATGTGGATGAGCTTGCGCTCCTCGAATTTGTCTTTGGAGGAGAGCGTCGTGCCGTTCTGCTTCATGGTGGAATAGAACATCGGCGAAGTGCTGACGCCGTCGATGGGATGCACGCCGTGCCCACATACGAAATTGGGGCCGATGGAGCAGAACTTGCCAATCCTGGCCATCGAAATCCTCGAATTCATCGAGATATATGTGTAGTCGCCCACTTTGCAGTCGTACAGATGATACGGCGGGTATATCTTGCACTTAGGCGACAGTCGGGTGGACTTGCTGTCGTTGAAGTAATATGCACCCTGCTCAATCAGGCCCCCAAGCTCGGGTAGCATCTTCATTAGCCATTTCCTTCTCTTGTTTCTGAAATAAGTTCTCAATCCCATAGCACTCGAGAGAATTAAAAATAAAAGGCGGAAAAGTCGAAATGACATTCTTCCCCTCTTTCTGTGTGCAAAGATACAAAGAAATTGAGAATAAAGCGTTAAGAAACAGGAAATATTATGAGAATGAAGAGGCTTTAGCCCGATGAAGTCGGCACAGAAAGAAGAAATTGCCAGTGCATGTGTTAATTTTTAATTCTTAATTTTAAAAATTCAATTTTTTTATCGTACCTTTGTACATCGTACATAATATGATGAAACGAATAGCAGCACTGACGATGGTCCGCAACGACGAATTCTTCCTGCGCAAGTGGGTGGAGTATTACGGGCGTGAACTGGGCAAGGAGAACCTCTACATCTATTATGATGGAGAGGATCAGGCTGTGGGCGATGTCTGCCAGGGAACAAACGCTTTCCTCCATCCCAAAATAGGGCAGCAGGTAGTGGCTGCCGAGAAGGGAAGGCTGAAGTTTCTCTCGGAGCAGGCGGCGCGGCTCTTCTCGGAGGGCTATGACCTGGTCATCGGTGTTGATGCTGATGAATATATCGTAGTCGATCCCAAGCTGGGCCTCGGCCTCAGAGAGTTCCTGTCGCAGCAGGAAATAGATGTCAGCCTCTCCCCCCTCGGGCTTGACTTCGGCCAGAAACTGGACGAGGAGGGCGACCTGTCTGTGGAGAAGACATTCCTTAGCCAACGGCATTATGCCCAGATAGGCACTCGCTACACAAAGCCCTCCATCATCTCGCAGCCTTGCCGGTGGGGCAGCGGCTTCCATCGTGTCAAGGGGCACAACTTCCACATTGCCTCGGGGCTCTACCTCATGCACTTCGGCTATGCCGACAGCAGGATACTGGCGGAGCGCCTCGGCGATGCCGACCGTGTGGCACAAGGATGGAAGAAACACATCTACAAGCGAAGCCGCACCATCAAGTACGCCACGGAGAAGAAGGCTCGCGACTTCGACCGCTGGACGCGCCTGGCACGCATCTGCCAGACTTGGTGCCGCCCGCCCTATGCACTCAACAAGCCCGCCATGTTCGAGTTGAGGCTTGTCGTAAAGATACCTGAAAGGTTCAATGATGTGCTCTGACATACCATCACCAGAAGCGTTCCGCGAAGAGGTGATACTTAAGGAAGCCTCCGGCAGAGCCACACAGGCAGACCCTGTGGTGACGGTTGTGACCGTCTGCTTCAATCCTTTGCGAGAAGGAAGAGAAGCCCTCTTCCTCAAGAACCTCGAGTCCGTGCAGCAGCAGAAAGGCGTGGCGTTGGAGCATCTGATTGTCGACGGCGGCTCGGACGACGGCACGCTCCGATTCCTGCAACAGTATTGTAATGTGCGTCATGACATACGCATCCTGAGCAAGTCCGACTCCAGCATATACGAGGCAATGAACAGAGGCATAGCCTTGGCACGAGGCAGGTATGTCATCTTTCTTAACTCAGACGATTGCTATCATCTCTCCGACGGGCTTGCCCTCTCGGTGAAGGCGTTGGAGGAGAGCGGCTGCAGCTTCACCTTTGCCCCAGTCCTTCCCCAAGGACCGCACACGCGCTTCACGCATTACCATCATCCCCAACGCCGTCTGCACAAACTCTTCGTCACCAGCGTCATCCCGCACCCATCGATGTTGTATCGTCGGGCAGCCCTCATCGAGATAGGCGGCTATGACCAGGCATACAGGCTTGCTGCGGACTATGACATGACGCTGCGCTTAGTGGCAGCAGGCCATAAGGGACGTTTTGTAAGCCGGTGTTTCGCAACCTTTGTGACGGGCGGCTTTTCCACACAGGACAAGAACAGGGAACTGGAAGTCAGGGAAAAGATACAGATTGTGATGAATGCCCATAGCGAGGCTTTCGGCACGCGACTTTCTGAACAGGAAGCGGCGTTTCTTGTTACTAAGGGATGTTATCCTCGCAAGTACTTGCCCCTTTATGTCGCATCGCAGCAGTTGGTGTCCCGTGCCTTTTGCGGATTGCCTGAAGACTTGGCCTATCGAATCGTGCGTCGCTTCAACTATGCCAAGTATTATCTGAAGTGCATACTCTCTGTCTGAGGCTTGGCAGTCAGCCATTCGAGCCTTTCATCTTGCGCCTCTTCTTCTCCAGATAATGCTGGAAAGGCGTAAGGAAGCGTTTCTCCCAGAGTGCCTTCTTGTCGGCTGGCGCATTCTCGTAAACCTTTTGTGCCGCAAGGATGCTTTGCTCCAGGTTGTCGGCGATGCGGCGTGTGTCGGACGACAGGAGGAAGCTCTTCGGGTTGGGGTAGTAGTAATAGAGTGGCAGATTGAGTATCGTGCATCGCCTGATGTGCAGCAGCACCTCGCTCCACCACGGAAAATCTTCAAGATAAATGCCCTTTACGAAAGGGATGCCTTTGACGAGCCTCGTCCGATACATCTTGAAGCAGGCTTGGCAGTGCCTCACTGCCCATCGCCGGTCGATGTCTTTCGGGTGCGAGTATTCGGTGGCGTAGGCGAAGATGTTGTCTGTCGTAAGATACTTGATGTCGCGATACTTCTTGAAAGAGGGTTTGCTGTCGGGCAGATGGAGGAAATGCCTGACTCTGTTTATCGTGCGATAGTAGTGGTGGTATGTGAAGACAACGGCATCGGCATTCTCTTTCTCTGCTGCCTTGAAGCACAGCTCCATGAGTTGGGGATGGAAGAAGTCGTCGGGGTCAAGGAAGAGGAGGTATGTCCCGCTTGCTGCTTCCATGCCCGCATTCCTGGCGTCCGACAGCCCACCGTTTGTCTTATGGATTACCTTGAAGCGTCTGTCCTTGTTCGCATATTCGTCGGCGATGACGCCGCAGGCATCGGGGCTGCCGTCGTCGACAAGGATGGCTTCCCAGCTGTCGTGTGTCTGAGCCAAGAGGCTGTCCAAAGCCCTTCTCAGGTATCGTTCGACGTTGTAGATGGGGATGATTACCGAGATGTCGTATGCCATACGTTATTGCGTCGCTTCTTTCTTCTTCAGCTTTTCCTCGAAGGGCGTCAGGAAGTGCCGTTCCCATGCTTTTCGCTTTGCTTCCGGTGCATTTGCATAGGCGTTCTTTGCAAGTTCGATGCCCTTCCTGAGGCTTTCTATCTTGTGGGCTTGGTCGGTGGAGAGTATGTCGCTCTGTTGGTTAGGGTAGTAGAAATAGAGCGGGAGGTTCAGGATGGTGCAACGCTTGATACGGAGCAACACTTCGCTCCACCAGGGGAAGTCCTCGTAGATGATGCCGATAGGGAACTTTATGTCCCTCACGGAATATGTCTTATACATGCAGCGCCACGCCTGGCAGTGCTTCACGGCCCAGCGCCTGTCGATGTCGCTCGGGCTGGAATACTCGGTGGCGTAGTCGAAGATGTTGTCTGTGACGATGTAGGCTGGCTGCTTATAGAACTCGTAGTGCGGCTTCGGGTCGTCGAGGTGCAGGAAATGCTTGACGACGGCCAGCGCACGGTAGTTGCGGTCGTAGGTGAAGCAGACAATGTCGGAGACGTCCCTTTGCATTGCTTCAAGGCAGAGCGTCATCAGCTGCGGGTGCAGGAAGTCGTCGGCATCGAGGAAGATGAGGAACTCGCCGCTGATGTGTTCCAACGCCACATTCCGGGCTTCTGACTGTCCGCCGTTTGATTTGTGAACGACCTTGAAGCGGTTGTCACACTCAGCATATTCCTCTGCGATGCGTCCGCTGCTGTCTGTGCTGCCGTCGTCCACGAGGATGGCTTCCCAGTCCTTGCAGGTCTGGCTTAGGATGCTGTCGAGAGCGCGACGCAGGTACCGCTCTGTGTTATAAATAGGTACGATGACTGAGACCATGATGTGTAGCGTTTATTTTGTCAGCTCGTACTTATACCATCTGTTGTGCGACCAGAGCCATATCTCGGGCTGTCTCTGTATGGTTTCTTCCATGAGTCGCCAGAAGCATCTGGATAGGGGGAAGCGGCTTTCGGCTTCCTCCTCGTTGGGGTGCATCTCGGTGAATGTCAGCCTGTAATGTCCTCGGGCAGTTTTCTCCACGTCGAGGTAGACGAGTTCCGCATTGACCTTCTTGGCAACTTCCTCCGCTCCGGGGGAGAGGTAGGTGTCCTGGTTGAGGAAGGTCACCTTGTCTTTTATCTTAGCGTCGGGCCTCTGGTCCTGTATGAAGCCGCAGAGGAAGGGTTCGCCCTCAGCGTGCCATTTGAGCAGCATGCGCACGGTCTGCTGCATCTCTATCTGCTCGGTGTCCCAGCGGCTGCGTATCTCGTGCATCAGCGAGGCGAAGTATCGGTTCTCGATGTGCTTGTAGATCTCGGCGCCCTTCTTGGGGGCTTTATAGCGCACGCTGACTTCCTGGTACCACTCCCAGCAGCCGCAGTGTCCCAAGAGCATGAAGATGTTCTTGCCCTCGGCGGCCAGCCGCTCCGGCAGCTCGCAGTTGCGGATGTCCACACGGCGGCGCATCTCCTCGTCCGAGATGTTGAGGCACTTGAAGGCCTCGATGAAGATGTCGCACAGGTTGCGGTAAAACTTCTTCTCGATGCTTATGATTTCCGCTTTGCTCTTCTGCGGAAGTGAACATCGGAGGTTCTCGCGGACCAGGCGCCGCCTATACCTTATTATATAATATACGATGGGATACGCGATGTCGCTCAGCAAATACAATATGCCCAGAGGCAGCCCCGCCAGGAGCCGCATGAAGTGGTGTCGCTTCTTCGTCCCGTTCTTGTTCATCCCAATGGTTTTGCGCCACAAAGATAGGCATAATTTCCGAGAATACAGGCCAGAACAGCAAAGAATTTTGCCCAATCCACGGAAATAGATGCAAATAATCCCCTCCCTTCTAAGGGGAGGGGTAGGGGTGGGGTAGTCGCTCAGCCTTTCTCGAGCCACAGGCCGAGGTAGTCCACGAGTGGGCGCTCCATGAGTGCCTTCTCGAGTTTCTGGAGGGCTTGCCTGTGGAGGGTTGAGGCTCTGGCTTTGCTGACGCCCATCCCGTCGGCTATCTCCGTGATGCTGAGGCGTTCGGAGTCGAGCCCGTAGTACTGGTCGATGATGTGCTGCTCCTGGAGAGAGAGGCATCCCAGTGCATCGTGGATGCGGTTCATCTGCCCTGTGCGCAGCAGGTCCTCGTCGTCATCCTCGTGGCGCGACTCGTCGCACTGGCTGTCGTCGCCCCTCTTGTGGCGTTTGATGGCCAGGAACATCATCTTCCTGCACCAATGGCTGGCATACGTCGCGAAGGTGCAATCCACATTCTCGTTGTAGCGCATGGCGGCTTCGCACAGCCCGAGGCAACCCTCCTGCCGCAGGTCGTCCAGACCGATGCCGCAGTCTCTCAGTCGCCAAGCCGCCGCATAGGCCAGCGGCAAGTGGCTCACCACGAGCAGGCGCATGTCGTCCGTCAGTTCACTCAGGCGTTGATAGCCTCTTTTCGGCAGTTGGTTCTCGAGGGCTGCCACCTCGTTCTTCTGAACATTGTGTCTCATTTTTCTCGATGAAATGGGTTGTTTTTGAAAATGAGACAGCCGGCTGTCCGTTACTTTTGAATTCGAAGGCAAAGGTACGGCAAAAGGAAAGAAGCCGGATGGAAATACAAATTTTACAAATAGATACAAAGCGTTTACAAACCCGGCACAGGGGAAATACAAATCCCGCATGCCCGGATTGGCTTTGAAACACCCAAAAGACAGAAAGCCTGGAGGGCAGGGGTGGAGTAACAATAAAGGGAACAAGGTTGTATTCGTCCCGACGGTAAAAAAGCCTGGAGGGCTTCACTATGAGTAACCGGGGGCTCAGCCTCCGGAATCAGCGGATAAGATGCTCTCTGCTGCCTGGAGGGCAGTACGATGAAATGCCGATGTACTGCCCTCCAGGCAGGATAGGTGCGTAGCTCTCCGTGTTCTGTCCGAGGGCTCTGCCCTCGGTTACTCATAGTATAACCTTCCAGGCTTAGTGTTTCTGCCCTCAGTTACTCATAGTATAGCCTTCCAGGCTTAACAGCCCTCAGTTGGGGCAAAAAAATCCCCCTGTGGGGGCATGAAAAACGCCGCGTGCGGCGATTGCAATTTCCGCGTGCGGCGATGGGCAATTCCGCGTGCGGCGTTGGCAATCCCCGCAGGCGGCGTTTTTAAGGTCTGCTGAGGGGCTGAGAATCAGGAGGTTGGCTTGATGACAAACAGCTTGTCGTTGCGGCGCACTTTCGTCGGGAGGGGTATGCTGATGTGCCAACCCTGCTGAGCCGTCTGGACGGGCTTCAGGTCGTAGCGTATCTCGCTGACTGTGGCTCGCAGGGCGCCTGTGGTGGGGCCTGTCACCAGTATCTCGTCCCCCACACTCAGCTCGCATGCCTCAATCTTGAACTCGGCGACCTGCAGCTTCGAGTAGTAGCGCACCGTGCGTCCGCAATAGACCTTGCGCTCCGTGGCCTTCGAGCCGTGACAGTCGTTCCACTCCGCTATGGTCCGCCCCAGGTAGTAACCGTCCCAGAAGCCGCGGTTGAACACCTTCGCCAGCCGCTCGTCCCATTCGTCGAGCCTTTCGAGGAACGCCTCCTGCCCTCCTTCGGGAGACAATAGCGTGTCGATGGCCTCACGATAGCAGCGCACGACCGTATCGACATACTCAGGCCCGCGTGCACGTCCTTCTATCTTGAACACACGCACTCCAGCGCCGAGCATTTTATCGATGAAATGGATGGTTTTGAGGTCTTTCGGCGACATGATGTACTTGTTCTCGATGTCGAGTTCGGTACCCGTCTCCACATCTTGCACCGTGTAACGGCGGCGACAGAGTTGCATGCACTCGCCCCTGTTGGCGGAGCGTCCCCAGTTGCTCTGGCTCAAGTAGCATTTCCCGCTGATGGCCATGCAGAGCGCTCCGTGGCAGAACATCTCGATGCGCACAGGGTTGCCGGAAGGTCCGCAGATGCCATATTTCTCGATGGAATGGCTTATTTCTGCCACCTGCTCCATGTTCAGCTCGCGTGCCAGCACCACCACGTCGGCGAACTGTGCGTAGAAGCGGAGCGCCTCGATGTTGCTGATGTTGAGCTGTGTGCTCAGGTGCACTTCCTGTCCTATCTCCCTGCAATACAGCATCACGGCCACATCGCTGGCAATGACCGCACTGATGCCTGCGGCTTTTGCGGTGTCGAGGATGGTGCGCATCAGCTCGAGGTCCTCGCCGTAGATGATGGTGTTGACCGTCAGATAGCTCTTGATGCCGAAGCGCCTGGTCTCCTCGGCAATGCGTCGGAGGTCGTCGATGCTGAACGTGCTGGCCGAGTGGGCACGCATGTTCAGGTTCTCGATGCCGAAATAGATGCTGTCGGCACCAGCCCTGATGGCAGCCGCCAAACACTCCGGCGAGCCCACGGGCGCCATGATCTCTATGTCTTGTTTCCTCATTTCGGGTGCAAAGTTACTACTTTTCTCGCAATGAACAAATATTTTTCACTTTTCACTATTCACTTTTCACTTTTTTGTCGTACCTTTGCACCCGCAAAAAACGAAATGTGGATAGATTTGGGCTGCTTGCAACCACAGTAAAAAATGCTAAAACGAGGATACCGCGGGACTCCTCACGCATTTGTGCCCGACTTCTTGCATGCTTCGGCAGCAAGGCGCGATAACAGTCGCGAATCTTTCCCCATACATTATTAATTATATTAAAGGATTAATTCTACTATGGGTTACTTGTTTACATCGGAGTCCGTCTCCGAAGGCCATCCCGATAAGGTGGCCGATCAAATCAGCGATGCTGTGCTCGACAAACTTCTTGCCTTCGACCCCGACTCGAAGGTGGCGTGCGAAACTCTCGTCACGACAGGGCAGGTTGTGCTTGCCGGCGAAATAAAGACAAAGGCCTACGTTGACCTGCAGCGCATAGCACGTGAGGTCATCAACCGCATCGGCTACACCAAGAGTGAATACATGTTCGAGGGCAACAGCTGCGGCGTGCTCTCTGCCATACACGAGCAGAGTGCGGACATCAACCGCGGCGTGGACCGTAGCGACCGCTCTATGCAGGGAGCAGGCGACCAAGGCATGATGTTCGGCTACGCCACCAACGAGACCGAGAACTTCATGCCGCTGAGCCTCGACCTGGCGCACCGTCTGCTGTGGACGCTCGCCGCCATCCGTCGCGAAGGCAAGGTGATGACATACCTCAGGCCGGATGCCAAGAGCCAGGTCACCATTGAGTATAGCGACCAGGGCGTGCCGCAGCGCATCGACACCATCGTGGTGAGCACACAGCACGACGAGTTCGACACCGACGAGGCCATGCAGCAGCGCATTGCGACGGACGTCAAGGAAATCCTCGTGCCCCGCATGCTCGAAGGCATTCGCTCGGAGCGCGTCCGCAAACTCTTCGACGCGTCGAACTCGATTACCTACTATGTCAACCCCACCGGCAAGTTCGTCATCGGCGGTCCCCACGGCGACACCGGACTGACGGGGCGCAAGATCATCGTCGACACCTACGGCGGCAAGGGCGCTCACGGCGGCGGGGCATTCAGCGGCAAGGACCCCTCGAAGGTGGACCGCTCTGCCGCATACGCCGCTCGCCACATCGCAAAGAACATGGTGGCGGCTGGCGTGGCCGACGAAATGCTCGTGCAACTCAGCTACGCCATAGGCGTCGCGGAGCCCGTCAGCATCTTCGTCGATACATACGGCAAGAGCCATGTCAGCATGAGCGACGGAGAGATTGCCAAGAAGATAAAGGAAATATTCAGCCTCACACCCTACGCCATCGAACAGCGCCTCAAGCTCCGCAACCCCATCTACGAGGAAACGGCTGCCTACGGCCACATGGGGCGCGAACCACGCATCGTAAAAAAGCGTTTCGAGTCGCTCTATCAGGATACGAAGGAAGTGACGGTCGAACTCTTCACATGGGAGAAACTCGACTATGTGGAGAAGATTAAGCAGGCTTTCGGCCTATAAATATGAATGGAACATTATGAACAGTGAATCAAACAAGAAGATAGCTGTCTATTGCGCCAGCAGTACGCAGATAGACGAAAGGTACTTTCAGGATGCACAGAAGCTTGGCCAGCTGATGGCCGAGCAAGGCATAACATTGATTAACGGCGCAGGAAACATGGGCCTCATGGCAGCAAGCGCAAACGGCTGCCTCGAAAAAGGCGGCAAAGCCATCGGCGTCATCCCGACCTTCATGATAAAAGAGGGTTGGTGCCACGAGGGGATGACCGAGATCATAGAGACGCCCGACATGCACGAGCGCCAGGCCAAGATGGCCGAGCTGAGCAATGCCGGCATCTTCCTGCCTGGCGGATGCGGCACCTTTGCCGAACTCATGGAGCTCATTGTGTGGAAACAGCTCGGCCTCTACCTCAAACCCATCGTCCTCCTCAACACCAATGGCTATTTCGACTCGATGCTCAACACCCTTCACCTGGCCATCAAGGAGAATTTCATGCGCCCCGTGCATGCCGACATCTGGCAGATTGCCCCGACGCCTGAGGCTGCGCTGAAGATGGCGCTCGAGACGCCGCTTTGGGACACAAGCATCCGTCGCTTTGCCAAGATATGATCCTGCCTGATTCGCTATGCAACGACACACTTTGTGCCGACACGCTTTGCCAGCCGGAGCCGCAGGACACGCTTGTCGAGGACTTGATATCCTTTGACGACTGCGGCTACTTCAGCGGCGACAGCCTGCTGCACACGGAAGTGCCCTACCGTCCCTTCGGTTTCGGAGCGGCGGCCACACCCTTCAGCTTCCGCAACAATGCCTGGAGCGGGCTGCTGTTGTTAGTGTGCCTGTTGCTTGCGGCGAATCTTGTGATGCGCCTCAGGAAGAAGTTCCGGGAGCTGCTGCGAAGCGTCTTCCTGCCCATACCGGGCAAGGCCGACGAGCCGCTTGTGGACGACCCGCTCCGCTATTCCACTCGCCTCGTTGCCGTCGTGCTGCTTTCGCTCACGGCAGCCATCATCACCTTTGCCTATGTCCAGCACGACACCGAGTTCTACCTGTTCTCCGAGACGCCCTACCTTCTTTTCGCCGCCTTCTTCGTGGTCTGGCTCTGCTATTTCCTGTTGAAGAGGCTGATGTCGGGCTTTGTGAATTGGGTGTTCTTCAGACAGGAAAAAATCTTTACATGGCAGCGTTCCTACACGTTTCTTTATGTGATGGAGGCCATGTTCCTTTTGATTTTTGCCTTGGCGGTGATGTATCTTCCTGTTCCGCACGAAAAAGTTCCGTTTTTGGCGTTTTGTCTTATCGTTTTGGTCAAGATAGTGCTCCTTTTCAAGACTTATAAGATATTTTTTCCGAAAATTTATGGCACTTTGCATTTAATTGTGTACTTTTGCACACTCGAATTGATGCCTCTGCTTGTCATGCAGCAGATTTTGACATATGCGGGGTATCTTTGGGCGATAAAGATTTAGCAGGAAAAATTACGACAGACGATGATTAAGAAGATACTGATTTCGCAGCCCGAACCCACTTCGGCCAATTCCCCTTATTTCGACATAGCCAAGCGGCACAATGTGGAGATTGTTTTCCGTCCCTTCATCAAGGTTGAGCCGTTGACGCCTAAGGAGTTCAGGGCACAGAAAATCTCCATCCTGGAGCATACGGCAGTCGTTTTCACATCGCGCCTTTCCATCGACAACTTCTTCCTGCTTGCCAAGGAGATGCGGATTCCCATTCCCGAGGAGATGAAATATTTCTGCATCACGGAGACTGTGGCACAATACATACAGAAGTACGTGCAATACCGCAAGCGCAAGGTCTTTTTCGGGACGACCGGCAAGGTGGACGACCTGCTGCCTCTCATGATAAAGCACAAGTCGGAGCGTTATTTCATTCCCCTGAGCGACGTGCACAACCCTGTCTTCAGCGAGTTGCTCGACAGCAAGGGCATCATGCACTCCGACGCCGTCATGTACCGCACCGTCAGCAACGACTTCAAGGATGGCGAGCCTTTCGACTATGACATGCTGATATTCTTTAGTCCCAGCGGTGTGCAGTCGCTCAAGAAGAACTTCCCTGATTTCAAGCAAGGCGACATAGTAATAGGCACGCTTGGCCCCACGACAGCCAAGGCCGTGCGCGATGCCGGTCTGCGTCTCGACATCGAGGCTCCCTCTCCCCAGTATCCCAGTATTTCCTCTGCCATCGACGACCATCTGCGCAAGGCAAATGGATAGCGTCGGCACACACTCCTTTTCCAAAGACGAGCATCTCTGCAGCCGGAAGGCTATGGAGGAACTCTTCGGCGGCGGCCACCAGTCGGTCACTGCCTTCCCGATCCGTGCCGTTTTCATGCCGAACGGATTGGAGACGGTGCGCGTCATGGTCTCTGTCAGCAAACGCTACTTCAAGCGTGCGGTGAAGCGGAACCGCATCAAGCGGCAGTTGCGCGAGGCCTACCGCCTGCAGAAGGAGACGCTTCTGCCACTCGGGGGCGGGCTCGACATCGCGTTCCTCTGGACTTCCGACGAGATGATGTCCACCGAGACCGTGTGCCATAAGATGCAGAACCTGCTGCAGCGCATCCATGAGGCGATGGCTGGAGATTGAAAATTGAATATTGAAAATTGAAAGGAGTCTGCTGCAGGCGTGTGAATAAGGTAATTGGAGATTGAATATTGAATATTGAAAATTGAAAGGAGTCTGCTGCAGGCGTGTGAATAAGGTAATTGGAGATTGAAAATTGAATATTGAATATTGAAAATCGTGAGGCGATTACTGACCACTCTGCTCATCCTGCCGATACGCTTTTACCAGCGGTTCATCTCTCCGCTGACGCCTCCCTCGTGCCGCTTCACGCCCACATGCAGCCAGTATGCCATCGAGGCTTTGCGGAAGCACGGCCCGCTGAAGGGTTCGTGGCTCGCCTTGAGACGGCTGCTCAGGTGCCATCCGTGGGGAGGCAGCGGGTATGATCCGGTGCCCTGAAACGCCCTGCAAAATACCCCCCTCAGAGGGGCTTCCAAACGCCGCGTGCGGGGATGGCCAACGCCGCACGCGGAAATGCCCAACGCCGCACGCGGGGATTGCCATCGCCGCACGCGGCGTTTGAAAGGGCTCTATACGAAGATGATTTACATTGACTTCCATACACATCAAGTTCCTGTGAGAGAGGATGTTGTGGCCGTTGTGGCGGGCCGCGACACCTGGGGTGTCCATCCCTGGGACAGCCTCCCCCAACCCCTCCAAGGGAGGGGAGAAAGGCTGTCCTTCCCTTCAGAGAAGGATTTAGTGGAGGGAGGCTTCCTCGCCATCGGCGAGTGCGGCCTCGATGCCCTGCGCGGACCATCGCTGGAGAGGCAGGAGGAAGTGTTTGTCCAGCACATTGCTTTGAGCGAGAAGACAGGGAAGCCCCTCATCATCCACTGCGTGAAAGCCCTCGACCGTCTGCTGCGCCTGCGAAAAGCGCTGCGTCCGTCGATGCCCTGGATGCTCCACGGTTTCCGGGGCAAGCCCCAGCAGCTGCGCTCGCTCCTCGACGCAGGCCTCTTCGTCAGCTTCGGCCACAGCCACAACGCAGAGAGCATCCGGCTCTGTCCTGCGGAACGGCTTATGCTTGAGACAGATGACCAGACGGAGCACACTATCGCAGAAATATATAATAATGTAGCAGAAAAACGAGGCCTCGATGTGGCCGCTTTGTGCAAAGTAATGGCCGAAAACTACCGTGCTTTCTTCCAAAAAGTGCCTCTTCTGGCATAAAACGACGTCCAGGTGTGTTAAAAAGACTTACAAAGGGTACAATTCTCCGTTTTTTTTTGTAACTTTGTGCGCAAAATTTAACACCTTAAATCATGGACTTCAATAGAATGACCGCTGCAGAAGCTGCAGCACTTGTCCAAAACGGACAGACAATCGGCCTGAGCGGCTTTACGCCGGCAGGCGTCGCAAAGTGTACCCCAGCAGAGATTGCCAAGAAGGCAGTCGCAGAACATGCTGCCGGACGACCCTTCAAAATCAGTATCTTCACCGGTGCCAGCACAGGACAGAGTTGCGATGGCGACCTTTCGAACGCACTCGCCATCGACTTCCGCGCTCCCTACACCACCAATCCCGACTTCCGCAAGAACGTCAACCAGAACACCCTCAACTACTCCGACCTCAACCTCTCCAACATGGCGACACAGATTCGCCAGGGCTATCTCGGACAGGTGAACTGGGCCATCATCGAGGCCTGCGCCCTGGAGAAGGTGGGCAACAAGGCCCGCATCTACCTCACCGCAGCCGGTGGCATCAGCCCCACTGTGTGCCGACTCGCCACGGAGGGCATCATCATCGAGCTCAACGCTTTCCACAGCCCCAACAGCAAGGGCATACACGACGTCTACGAGATAGAGGACCATCCCTTCCGCACACCCATCATGATAACGAAGGCCAGCGACCGCATCGGCAAGCCCTATGTCGAAGTGGATGCCGACCGCATCAAAGGCGTGGTGGAGTGTAACGTGCCCGACGAGGCCCGCAGCTTCAAGGACCCGGACCCCATCACCACTCAGATAGGCCAGAACGTGGCAGACTTCCTCTTGCTCAACCTCAAGAAGGGCCTCATCCCGAAGACCTTCCTCAACCTGCAGAGCGGCGTGGGCAGCGGCGCAAACGCCGTGCTCGGTGCCCTCGGACAGTGCCCCGAAGTGCCTAACTTCAACATCTATACCGAAGTGCTACAGGACGCTCCCGTCGGCCTGATGAAGCAGGGCCGCGTGCTCTCGGCATCGGCCTGCTCCCTGACCGTCACCAACGAATGCCTCCTCGACATATACGACAACATCGACTTCTTCAAGGACAAGCTCGTGCTGCGCCCCTCAGAGATAAGCAACTGTCCGGAAGTAATCGCCCGTCTCGGCGTCTGCGCCCTCAACACAGCCATCGAGTGCGACCTCTACGGACATGTGAACAGCACCAAGATCTGCGGCACGAAGATGATGAACGGCATCGGCGGTTCTGCCGACTTCGCTTCCAGCGCATACCTCACCATCTTCACCTGCGGCTCAACGACAAAGGGCGGCGCCATCTCCAGCATCGTGCCATTCGCCAGCCACATCGACCACACGAACCACTACATCGATGCAGTCATCACAGAGTACGGCGTTGCTGACCTCCGTCATAAGAGCGACATGCAGAAGGCACAGGAACTCATCAAGGTGGCACATCCCGACTATCGCCCCATGCTCCAGGACTACCTGAAGTACGCAGAGAAACGCGGCGGCCACACCCATCACGAGCTCGCAGCCGCCTTCGCCATGCACGACACCTTCCTCCGCAAGGGCGACATGCACCTCACAGACTTTGCAGAGTATATAAAGTAAAGAGCTCCAGCGTACCTTTCTTTACGATGAACTACGAATGGAGCTATAATCCGCCTTCCGATGCACAGCTGAAGCTTGCGGGGGAAATGGCAGAGGAGCTGAGAATAAGCCCTGTCCTGGCCCGTGTCCTGATAGCACGAGGCATAGACAGTGTGGCGGAAGCACGCAAGTTCTTCCGGCCCCAGCTGCCCGACCTGCACGACCCCTTCCTGTTTCAGGACATGCAGAAGGCTGTGAACCGCCTCAACGAAGCACTTGGACGAAAGGAACGCATCCTCGTCTATGGCGATTACGATGTGGACGGTTGTACTGCGGTGGCTCTGGTGTATCGATTCCTTCAGCAGTTCTATAGCAACATCGACTACTACATCCCCGACCGCAACGAAGACGGCTACGGCGTCTCGCGTAAGGGAGTGGACTATGCCCAAGAGACGGGCGTCGGTCTTGTCATAGTGCTCGACTGCGGCATCAAGGCCACAGAGGAAGTCGCCTATGCCAAAGAAAAAGGCATCGACTTCATCATCTGCGACCATCATGTGCCTGGCGATGAGCTGCCGCCTGCCGTGGCTGTCCTCAATGCCAAGCGCATTGATAACACTTACCCCTACGAGCACCTCTGCGGCTGCGGCGTAGGCTTTAAACTGATACAGGCCTTTGCCATCAGCAACGGCATCGAGTTCTCACAGCTCATCCCGCTGCTCGATCTCTGTGCCATCAGCATTGCCGCCGACATAGTCCCCATCATGGGAGAGAACCGCATCCTCGCCTATCACGGGCTGCGGCAACTCAACAGCTCGCCCAGTGTAGGCGTAAAGGCCCTCATGGAAATATGTGGACTCGGCAACAAGGAAATATCCCTCGGCGACATCATCTTCAAGATAGGACCGCGCATCAATGCCTCGGGCCGAATGCAGACCGGCAACGAAGCGGTGGCGCTCCTCATCGAGAAAGACCCCGAGAAGGCAAAGGAACTGGCAGAGCAAATCAATGAATACAACGAGCAGCGCAAGGACCTCGACAAGGCGATGACCGAGGAAGCCAACCGCATCGTCAAGACCCTCGAGCACCGGCACGAACACAAGTCTATTGTCCTCTTCAACGAAGAATGGCACCGCGGCATCATCGGCATCGTCGCCTCCCGTCTGACCGAGGTGTTTTACAAGCCGAGCGTCGTGCTGACATGCAACGACGATGGCATGGCCACCGGCTCGGCTCGCAGCGTGCCGGGTTTCGATGTGTATAAGGCCATAGAGAGCTGTGCCGATTTGCTCGTGAACTTTGGCGGGCACACCTATGCTGCAGGGCTCAGTCTGCCAGCGCAGAACATTCCGGAGTTCCGCCGCCGCTTCGAGCAATACGTGAGGGACAATATCCAGCCGGAGCAGGTGAATGCCATCCTGCGCATCGACGCCGTCATCGACTTCCGCGACATCAACCGTCGCATAGTGTCCGACATCAAGCGCTTTGCGCCTTACGGCCCCGACAACCATAAGCCGCTCTTCTGCACGCATCAGGTGTATGACTACGGAACAAGCAAGGTCGTCGGTCGCGACCAGGAGCACATCAAGCTGGAGCTTGTGGATTCGAAGAGCAGCAATGTGATGAACGGCATCGCCTTTGGCCAGAGTTCGCAGGCCCGCTACATCAAGACGAAGCGCGCCTTCGACATCGTTTATCATATCGAGGAGAACAGTCACAAGCGTGGCGAGGTGCAGCTGCAGATAGAAGACATCAAGCCAAGAGAGTAAAGCCCCTCTCCTGCTCCTCCAAAAGGGGAGGACCTGTTAATAATGAAAGAAACGGATTACCTTTCCCTTCTTCGTCAGTACTGGGGCTACGACCAATTTCGTGGCATCCAGAAGCAGGTCATCGAGAGCATCGGCTCGGGGCGCGACACGCTTGCCCTGATGCCCACGGGAGGCGGCAAGAGCATAACGTTCCAGGTGCCGGCCCTTGCCATGAAGGGCGTCTGCATAGTCTTCACGCCGCTCATCTCGCTGATGAAGGATCAGGTTGAGGCGCTCAAGCGCCATGGCATCAAGGCCGCCTACATCAACAGCCACATGGAGCACGAGAAGATGTTGACCGTCATGGAAAACAGCATCTTCGGAGCCTACAAATTCCTCTACATATCACCCGAGCGCCTGTCGAGCGAGTTGTTTCTCAACAAGCTTCGTCGCATGCAGGTCAGCTTCATCACGGTTGATGAGGCACACTGCATTTGTCAATGGGGCTACGACTTCCGTCCTTCCTATCTGCAGGTAGCGAACATCCGCGACATCTTCCCTGACTGTCCCGTGCTGGCGCTTACGGCCACGGCGACGCCCAGGGCTGTCGATGACATACAGCGGCAGTTGCGTTTCCGCGAGAGGAATGTCCTGCAGATGAGTTTCGAGCGAAAGAACCTGGCGTACATCGTCCGGCGCGAGGACAGCATCTTCGAGGGCATGCTCCATGCTCTGCAGTCGATACAGGGTTCCTGCATCATCTACACACGCAGCCGGAGGAAGTGCTACGAACTGGCCGGGCAGCTTGAGGAGCTGGGGTATTCGGCCACATACTACCATGCGGGTTTGCCCAGCCTCAAGAAGAATGAGAATCAGGAGCGCTGGCGTCGTGGAGAGAAGCGCATCATGGTGGCCACCAACGCCTTTGGCATGGGCATCGACAAGCCGGATGTGCGCCTTGTGCTGCATGCCGACATGCCCGATTCCGTTGAGGCTTATTTCCAGGAGGCAGGGCGAGCCGGGCGCGACGGGGAGCGGGCTTTTGCCATCCTCTTCACCGACGGGCGCGAGCGGCAGGTGGCGGTGCGCCGGATGACGCAGCAGTTCCCCAGCCTCGACTATGTGCGCGACGTCTATGAGCTGCTGGGGTGTTTCCTCGGCATTGCTGTGGGCGACGGCATGCTCGTGACGCGTGAGTTCAACATCGACAAGTTCTGCCGCACTTACGGCTACTTCCCGACCGCACTTTTAGGCGCCCTCGACTTGCTGGACAAAGCCGGATACATCGAGTTCCGCAGCGAGGACGATGCTTCCAGCCGCTTGCGCATCAATGTCTCTCGCGACGAACTGTTCCGTGCCCTCTTCCCTTCGGAGGAACGCCTCGTGCTGACGGTGCTCCGTCGCTACGGCGGCATCTTCGTGGACTACGTTTACATCGACGAGGACCTGCTGATGCGGGAGACCGCTTTGTCTGCCGACGCCATATATCAGATCTTCCTGAGGCTCTCGCAGCTGCATCTCATATCGTTCATTCCCCGCAAGCATCTGCCTTGTGTCACCTTCCGCCGTCGCAGGATAGACAAGGAGAAGGTCACCCTGCCGCAGTCCGTTTATGAGGAGAGGCGGAGCCAGTATGAGCGCCGCATCGAGGCGATGTTGCAGTATGCGGACGAGGGCAGCAGCCAGTGTCGCAGCCGTATGCTGTTGCGGTATTTCGGTGAGGAGACGGACAGCGATTGCGGCATCTGCGATGTCTGCCGGCACAGGAAGGAGACGGCGGTGGCGACGGACGAGAAGGAGGCTTTGAGGCAGCACATCCTCGGGCAGCTTCGTGAGGGGCCTCGCAGTGCATACGAGCTCGACCTTGCCGGCTTCAATCCTGAGCTTTTAGAGCGTGTCATCGACCACATGCGAGCCTCCGGGGAGATACTTCTCGAGGGGATGCTCCTGAAGCTTGCGGCGCGGTCTTAGCCCCAGCTCTTCCTGATGTTCAGCTGTATGTTCCAATTGGATTCGGTGGCTTTGTAGATGCCGGCGTCGTGCAGGATGGTCCAAAGAGGCCGATGGCAGAGTGCCGCGCAGATGTGGCTGTCCCTTACCCAGCGGCTGACGAGGGATGTGATGTCGGCACCCTTTTGTCCCCTTGCGAGCAGCAGGAACTTGCGCACCCTTTCTGTGTCGCCGTAGAAGATGGGCGCCAGCTGTAGCGTGAGCTGCCGTTCCGCCTCGTCGTCCGACAGGCCCAAAAGCATCTGCAGCTTCCGCCGCATCACAAGAGCCGAGAGCAGCATCATGAGTTTGCAGCGTGGTATGTTCAGGTAGAGCAAGCGGTGCATGAGTGCTCCGAACTGGTCTTTCTGATAGCAGAGGTCGGCGGGCAGCTGCTTCAGGCAGTCCTCGATGGCCTCCAGCTGGCTGGTGATGGTCGGCTGCCACAGCCTGGTGTCGCTCAGTTCGGCTTTATGCATCGAACTCCACAGGCAGTACATCTGTTCAGCCTCTTTGCTTTGGCAGAGCATGGGGAGGAAGGTGTCCTGGAACTCCTTTATCCGTTTCTTGCTGCCCAGGGCGGTGAGTGTGTGGCGAAGCCGTGGAGCGAAGGAGCGGACCTCGCTGTCTGTGTGCTGACCTGCCAGCAGGCGAATGTGATTGAGCTGTTGTTGCGTCTCATGGCTGACGTCCCATCGGGCCAGTTGCAGGATGATGTCGAGGTGCTCCAGGAGTGTCTGCTTGTTCATGCTTCTGCCCAGCCGCAGTTCTGCCAGCGCCACCTTGAGGCTGATGTCGAGTCGTCGGTCGTCGGGGCAGCAGTCCAGGAGCGGAGTTCCCGTCCAGCGCCATTCGTCCCAGCGGCAGAGCGTGCAGCCTGCTGTCTTGTCCGGAGTGGGGTAGTCCCCGCTGATGCAGATGTTGTAGCAGCGTCCCTCGGGGTCGGTGTCCGCCACCTGCCCCACCAGAACCGATGTGTTGCCGCATTGCATCATGCTCAGCACATTCTCCAGGTCGAAACGGCTCACTACGCCCCGAAACGTTGTGCCGATCAATGCGCGGACAATGATGCCGAAGTCGTGCGTCTGTTCCGTGACGAGCAGCACCTCGGGTTTCTGCTTTTCCAAAGTAGTCATTACGGCGGGTATTTCGGCCTCTTTGCAGGCATATTGCAGCCCGGTGATTTGAACATGTGTTTCCATGATATTTAATGTGGTTAGGAGTGATGAAAATCCCCGCGTGCGGCGTTGGCAATTTCCGCGTGCGGCGTTTGCAATCCCCGCGTGCGGCGATGGCAATCCCCGCGTGCGGCGTTTGCAGTCCCCCTACAGGGGAAATTAAATAGTTGAAAGTTAAGATGTTATTATAAATTGGAGACCGGAAGACCCCCTCTAGCTCCCCCTCTAGGGGGAGGACTTTAAATGGGAGACCTGAAGACCCCTTCTGACTCCCCCTCTAGGGGGAGAAAATAAAATAGTAAATAGTAAATCCTTAAATAGTAAATCCCTCAGATGTCCCTCATCACCATGAGGACGCGGTAGGCAGCACGGAAGTCGCTCTTGGCAAGCTTGCCGCCGTCGGCCAGTTGGTAGTTGGGGTTCTCGGTGCTGAGCAGGAGGAACGACGAGTTCGGCCCCGGATCCTCCACCATCTTCACCATGAGCCTGCCGTCGGTGGTCTGCACCAGATAAGGGTCTCCCTTTCGGAACTCCTCGTAGCGGCCCAGTGCCTCGCCCACACCCACATAGTCGCCGTCCTGGATTCGCGGTAGCATGCTGTCGCCGTGGCACTGGAAGACATACTTCACATCTCTGCGGGGCATCTGCAGCGGGATGAGGCCCTCTCTGTTGTTGGGCTGGGGCGTGTCGCCCAGCGACGGCTCCACTCCCGTCACGAAGTGAGCCGACGTCTTGCCCTGCGACATGATGTCCGCCCGGCGCTCCTCCACGTTCGGCATCGCACCGCTTGGCGAATTGAAGTTCATCGGGGTGTCGTCGTCGTCATCGTCATCGGGCAGCGGCAACGGCCCGCCGGCAACCGACACACTCCCGCCGCGCAGCCACTCCTCGTCCTCCTGAGGAAAACGCGCCATGATGGCCTCTATGCCGCGACGCGGAATGCGGTCTCGGTAAACCCAGTTGTTGACGGCTTGCGGCGTGACGCCAATCATGTCCGCCAGATGCGAGCGGTTGCGGCAATAGCGCTCCACCAAAATACTAATCTTTTCTTCTACTGTCATATCTTTCTTGTGTTAAAACTGACCACAAAGTTAAAACAAATTGTAAAAACCTGCAAGAAAAAGACTCATTATTTTACACAAAAGGTGCGAAGGCGCGATTTTTAACACAAAACGATGCAGAAAACGATGCAGAGATTTGCGCAGGAAGACTTTTTTTACTAACTTTGCACGGCAAGTAAGCAGCAAATGGAAAATAAAAGGAAAGTAGTGGGGGTAGGCGAGACCGTACTCGACATCCTCTTCCGGGACGGACAGCCCAAGGCGGCTGTGCACGGCGGAAGCAGCTTCAACAGCATCATCAGTGTGGGACGCGCCGGTGTGCCCTGCACCTTTGTGGGCTATACGGGCGCCGACATCGTGGGGCGGCAGACGGTGGACTTCCTGCGGGCCAACGGTGTAGGCACCGAGCATTTCCAGGTGAGGCAAGGCGAGAAGAGCTGCATAAGCCTGGCCTTCCTCGCAGACAACGGCGATGCATCCTATATCTTCTATAAGGAGCCGCCGCATGTGGACGGCGCCTGGACCTTGCCCGAAATAGAGCGGGGCGATGTCCTCCTCTTTGGCTCCTACTACGCGGCCTGCACAGGCATGCGCCCGCTCATCGAGCAGATACAGTCCCGGGCAGCCGAAGCAAATGCCATCGTCTACTACGACCTCAACTTCCGGCGCAGCCACCAGGACGAGCTGGAGGCCTTGCTGCCCGCCATCCTGCAGAACTTCAGCCGGAGCACCATCGTGCGTGGCAGTGCCGACGACTTCGAAATCATGTTCGCCTCGCGCGACGCGCGCGTTATATATAATAGGTATATCAGTCAGCACTGCCCCTATTTCATCTGCACGGCAGGGGCAGGAGAAATCATCGTCTGCACCCCGACCGGATGCCACGACTTCCAGGCACCGCCCATCCACGATGTGGTCAGCACCGTGGGCGCCGGCGACAGCTTCAACGCAGGCTTTGCGTGCGCCCTCATCTGGGAAGGCATCATGCCCGAGGACTTCCCGAATCTCGACAAGGAAGCCTGGCAACGCCTCGTCGCCACCGCCTGTCGCTTTGCTGGCGAGACGTGCCGAAGCACAGAAAACTACATAAAACCACATACCCCATGAAGAACTTCCTCACAACCCTCCTCCTGTCAGCACTCGCACTTAGCGCCAGTGCCGATGATGCCCTCGAGGGCTTCCTCTACGGAAAGGCCGCGATGCCCGACGGCACAGAGTGGCAAAGCCCCGAGAAGCTGTCTATGAACAAACTCCAGCCGCGTGCCAACATCTTTCCGTTCCCGGATGCTGAAGCGGCACGCTCCGTGTTGCCCGACGGCAGCAAGTATTTCCAAAGCCTCGACGGCATCTGGAAATTTCACTGGTCGCCCACTCCGGAAGGACGGCCAAAGGACTTTGCCGACCCCTCCTACGATGTCTCCCGATGGGACGACATAAAAGTGCCGGGATGCTGGAATGTGCAGGGACTCGGCAAGCACGGCGAGATGAAGTACGGCGTGCCCATCTATGTCAACCAGCCTGTCATCTTCTATCATGAAGTCAAGAAGGACGACTGGCGCGGCGGCGTGATGCGCGAACCGAAGGACAAACAGTGGACCACCTACGCCTATCGCAACGAAGTGGGCTCCTACCGACGCTCCTTTACCCTCCCTGCCGAATGGAAAGGCCGCCAAGTCGTCATCAACTTCGATGGCGTGGACAGTTTCTTCTATCTGTGGGTTAACGGACACTACGTCGGCTTCAGCAAGAACAGCCGCAACACGGCGAGCTTCGACATTTCGGACTTCGTGCAAGCCGGCGAGAACAGCGTGGCCGTGGAAGTTTACAGGAACAGCGACGGCTCCTTCCTCGAGGCACAGGACATGTTCCGCTTGCCCGGCATCTTCCGCAGCACCTATCTCACAGCGATGCCGAAGGTGCAGATAGGCGACCTCGCAGTCCGCACAATGGAACTCGGCTCGTCGGCTACCATACGCATCGACCGCAAACTCTACAACCTCACAAGCAGGAACCTGAGGGAGATGAAGCTGACTTACACGGTTTATCCTGTCAAACTGTACAGCGACGAGACGGGCGATTCCGTCCGGAGCGTCACAGTCGAGGCATGGCCGATGCCGAAAAACACATTTGCGAAGGCGCAGACGATAATTTCCATCAAGGAACCTCTCCTTTGGAGTGCCGAGGCTCCCTATCGCTACGTGCTTGTGGCAGAGCTGAAGGACAGGAGGGGCAAACTCCTGGACTGCACCTCCACATACTTTGGCATTCGCACTGTGGAGATACGCGACACGAAGGCCGGCGACGACGAGTTCGGCCTGGCCGGTCGCTACTTCTATGTCAACGGACAGCCCGTCAAGCTGAAGGGTGTGAACCGTCATGAGACGAATCCCACCACTGGCCACGCCATCACTCGCGAGCAGATGAAAGAGGAAGTGATGCTCATGAAACGCGGCAACATCAACCACGTCCGCCTCTCGCACTACAGCAACGATCCCTACTTCTACTACCTTGCGGACAAGTACGGCCTGTACCTCGAGGACGAAGCCAACATAGAGAGCCACGAATACTACTATGGAGAGGCCAGTCTTTCCCATCCCGCGGAATGGCGACCTGCCCATGTGGCCAGGGTGATGGAGGCTGTCAAGGCACACATCAACTACCCCAGCATCGTCATCTGGAGCCTGGGCAACGAGGCAGGCCCGGGTGAGAACTTCGTGGCCGCCTACAACGCCATCAAGGCTTTCGACACGTCGCGTCCGGTACAATACGAGCGCAACAACGACATCGTGGACATGGGCTCGAACCAATACCCCTCGGTCGATTGGGTACGCCAGGCAGTCAAAGGCACCAGCAAGGGCATCAAGTATCCCTATCACATCTCGGAGTATGCCCACTCGATGGGTAACTCGTTGGGCAACCTCGTGGACTATTGGGAGGCCATCGAAAGCACGAACTTCTTCATGGGCGGTGCGATATGGGATTGGGTGGACCAGGCCATCGACACTTACACTGCGGAGGGAACGAAATACATGGGTTATGGAGGCGATCACGGCGACTGGCCCAACGACGGTATGTTCTGCATGAACGGCATCATGCTGCCCGACCTCTCGCCCAAGCCCCAGTACTATGAGGTGAAGAAGGTCTATCAGAACGTCAGTGTGAAGCTCGACTCGATATCGGGCAAAGAGAGTAATGCGGTGGCGCACTTCACTATCTTCAACAAGAATTACTTCGAGCCGATAGCCAAGGACACGTACGACATTGTGGCTTTCCTCCTCCATGACGGAAGCATAACACACGAAGGAGGGGAACTCGTTGCTTTGCAGGAGGACATCCTGCCGCGTATGGACTTGCAATGCTCCTTCCCCGTGAACATGTTCTATGAGGGCGAGTACTTCCTGAACATCGAGTTCAGGCTGAAGAAGGACATGCCTTGGGCAAAGAAGGGTTATGTGCAGATGGCCGAGCAGTTGTTCCTCGGGAACACTTGGGTGCCTCTTTACTCAATGAAGAAAGGTCCTTTGAATGTGACGGAAAAGGGCGGCAAGACCATCGTCACGGGCAAGGACTTCAATTTCACCTTTGACAACGCGACCGGCAGCCTGTGCGGGATACAGTTCGAAGGCAAGACCATCCTCGAAGACTCGCCGCTGCTGCTGTCCGCCTTCCGTGCTCCTGTAGATAACGACAACTGGGCAAGGAATCAATGGTTCCAGCAAGGACTTTACGACTTGAAGCATAAAGTGCAGGGCAAGCCTGTCATTACCGATGTGAACGGCCAGACGGTGCTCATCGCCTATACCGTTGTAAGCCAAGCCAAGGGCAAGGGTGGCGTGAAGTATCGTGCAGGCAAGGCCGGCCAGCCCTACGAGAGTGTTGCAGACGCGACGGGCGATGGCGAGCCGGTCAGCTTTACGACAACACAGTTCTACAACATCTATCCCGATGGTGTTGTTCTGCTTACGAGCAGCATTATCACGAGCGATCCCGACCTGCCGCTGCCCAGGTTGGGCTACGAGGTGAAGCTTCCGAGCCGTTTCGACCAATATACCTACTACGGACGCGGGCCTTTGAACAACTACAACGACCGCAAGACCGGCTCTTTCGTCGGGCTTTACCACAGCACCGTGCAGGAGCAGTTTGTGCCTTTCCCCAAGCCCCAGAGCATGGGTAACCGAGAGGATGTGCGTTGGTGCGCTTTGCAAGATGCGGAGGGCTACGGCTTGGCATTCTCCAGCGAACTTGGCACAATCAGTACCTCTGCACTTCCTTGGAGCGCCTTGCAGATGACGCTTGCACAGCATCCGCACGAGCTTCCTGCGAGCGACGGCACGTATCTCCACCTTGACTGCGCCGTGAACGGCATGGGCGGCAACAGCTGCGGACAAGGCGGCCCGTTGAAGCAGGACAGAGTCCTTGGCGAACTGCATCAGATGAAGCTCGTCATTTGTCCTTTCTATGATAAGGAAGAGCCGTCGGGCTTTGGCAAAAGGAGAGACTTCCTCTGTCCTGTTGCCATCTTGCGCGACAAGGCGGGCAAGGTCACCATTGTCGGCGATACACGCTCCGACGGCGAGGCTGTTCCTGTCAGCTATCGTGTCGGCAACGGCAAAGTGCAGAAGTACTTCGAGCCATTCGACCTGAAGCAGGGCGGGACGGTCTGTGCATGGTACGACGGCGGTGAGGAAGTAAAGACGTCGGCAACCTTCGAGAAAATCGAGAATGTGCCCGTCACCGTTGCTTACGTAAGCAGTGAGGAAGGTCCGGGCGGGGAGTACGGCAAGAACCTTGTGGACGGCGACCCGAGCACCATCTGGCACACGATGTACAGCATCACGGTGCCGAAGTACCCGCACTGGGTTGACTTCGACTGCGGCGAGGAGAAACTCATAAAAGGCTTCTCCTACCTGCCCCGTCAGGACGGCAGCCCCAACGGCAACATCAAGGGGTACAAGGTGCAGCTGAGTGCCGACGGACAGAACTGGACAGAGCCCGTCAGCGAAGGCGACTTCGAGAACTCGTCGAAAGAGAAGAAAGTGATGTTCGCCCAACCACAGCGAGCCCGCTACCTCCGCTTCACGGCTTTGTCGAGCCAGAACGGCGCGGACTTCGCTTCTGGAGCCGAGTTCAGCGTGCTTGCAGAGTAGTGTGAAAACGCCGCGTGCGGGGATTGCCAACGCCGCACGCGGAAATGACCAACGCCGCACGCGGGGATTGCCATCGCCGCACGCGGCGTTTTCAAGCCCCCTTGAGGGGCATTTTTTTTCAGGCTCTTCAGGGTCTTTAAAGTCCTTAGGAAAGCCAAAGAATTAAAAAATGTTGTTTTTTGAATTATTTTAAGCCGAGAAAGGCAAAAGTCTCAACAAAAAATATTATCTTTGCACGATAAATATGCCTTAAAGGGAAACAGAAAACAGGAATGAGCACAGTCATCGTCAGTCAGGTTGCCTCTGCAAAAGAGATGAAGGCCTTCGTACGCTTCAACTACGAGCTGTATAAGGACTGCACCTATGCTGTGCCCGACTTGCTCGAGGACACGCTCGAGACGCTCGACCCCAACCGCAATCCGGCTTTCCGCTTCTGCGAGGCAGCCTACTTCCTGGCTCGCAAGGGAGACCGCATCGTGGGCCGCGTGGCCGCCATCATCAACACCCGTGCCAACCAGCGCTGGGGGAGGGAAGAGGTGCGCTTCGGCTGGATCGACTTCATCGACGACCTCGAGGTGAGCCGCGCCCTGCTCGATGCCGTAGAGCAGTGGGGCAGGGAGAGAGGCATGCAGCGCATGGTGGGGCCCCTCGGCTTTACCGACATGGACCCCGAGGGCATGCTCACCGACGGCTTCGACCAGCTCTCCACGCTCTGCACCATCTACAACTATCCCTACTACCCCGAGCACATGAAGCAGCTCGGCCTCGAGAGGGAAATAGGCTGGGTGGAGCGCAAGGTGTTCATCCCCAAGGAAGGGCACGAGGCCAACAACGCCAGGTACTTCCGCGTGGCGCAGATCGCACAGGAGCGCTACGGCTTCCGTCTCCGCCACTTCCGCAGCAAGCGAGAGATACGCGAGGGCGGATACATCGAGAAGATGCTGGGCGTCATCAACCGCGCCTATGCCGACCTCTACGGCTACAGCGAGCTCGACGAACACCAGATGCATTGGTACGCCAAGCGCTTCCTGCTGATGCTCGACCGGCGCTTCTTGACCGTCGTCGAGAACGCCGATGGCGAAATCATCGGCGTGGGCGTCTGCATGCCCAGCATGAGCCGGGCCGTACAGAAAGCACAGGGCAAGCTCTTCCCCTTCGGATGGCGCTATATTGCCCGCGAGCTGTGGCTCAAGAAGAAGCACCAGGTGCTCGACATGCTGCTCGTCGGCGTACTGCCCGAGTATCAGGACAAGGGCGCCAACGCACTCTTCTTCGCCGACCTCATCCCGCAAGGCATCAGCTGCGGCTACGAGTGGGCAGAAACGCACCCGCAGCTCGAAGACAACATGCCCAGCCAGATGCAGTGGAAGAACCTGGACTGCAGCATACACAAGCGCAGGTCCGTCTTCTCGAAGAGCATCTCCCAGCCCTAGGCAGCCCTAGGCATTCCTAGGACCTCCTAGGCATTCCTAGGCACTCCCTAGAATAAGAAAGAAAACTATGATTTCAGCACAATACGACGAAGGCAACATCCGCCACCTCTCCGACATGGAGCACATCCGGACGCGCCCCGGCATGTATATCGGGCGCCTCAGCGACGGCTCACAAGCCGACGACGGCATCTATGTGCTCCTCAAGGAAGTCATCGACAACAGCATCGACGAGTTCAAGATGGGAGCCGGCAAGCGCATCGAGGTTGACATAGAGGACAACCTGCGCGTCTCAGTCCGCGACTACGGACGCGGCATCCCTCTCGGCAAACTTGTGGAGGCCGTGTCGATGCTCAACACAGGCGGCAAGTACGACAGCAAAGCCTTCCAGAAGAGCGTCGGCCTCAACGGCGTGGGCCTCAAGGCAGTCAACGCCCTCAGCACACGCTTCGAAGTCCAGAGCTTCCGCGACGGGCAAATGCGACGCGCGGTCTTCAGCAAAGGCATCCTCGAGAGCGACACCACCGAAGCCACGCAGGACGAGAACGGCACAGCCGTCTTCTTCGAACCCGACGCCTCACTCTTCAAGCACTACGCCTTCCGCGGAGAGTTCGTGGAGATCATGCTCCGCAACTACACCTACCTCAACACAGGCCTGACGATGATGTTCAACGGCCGCCGCATCATATCCCGCGACGGACTGAGCGACCTGCTCTCCGACCGCATGGACTACGAGCCGCTCTATCCCATCATACACCTCAGAGGCGAAGACATCGAGATAGCATTCACACACACGAAGCAGAACGGCGAAGAGTACTACTCCTTCGTCAACGGACAGAACACCACGCTGGGCGGCACGCATCAGGCGGCCTTCAAGAAGTACATAGCCGAAGTCATCAAGGACTACAGCGGCAAGAACTACGAATACGCCGACATACGAAACGGCATCGTGGCCGCCATCAGCATCAACATACAGGAGCCCACCTTCGAGAGCCAGACAAAAGTGAAGCTCGGCAGCACGACGACCGAACCCAACGGCGGCATCTCCATCGACAAGTTCATCGGGGATTTCGTCAAGGAGCAGGTGGACAACTATCTCCACAAGAACACCGATGTGGCCGACATCATCCTGCAGAAGGTGTCGGAGAGCGAGAAGCTGCGCAAGGAGATGGCCGGCGTAGCCAAGAAGGCACGCGAGATGTCGAAGAAGGCCAGCCTGCACAACCGCAAGCTGCGCGACTGCCGTGTGCATCTGACAGACTCCAAGGGCGAACTCCAGGAGGAGAGCAGCATCTTCATCACCGAGGGAGACTCAGCCAGCGGCAGCATCACCAAGAGCCGCGACGTCAACACACAGGCCGTCTTCTCCCTTCGGGGCAAACCCCTCAACTGCTTCAAGCTCACCAAGAAGGTGGTGTATGAGAACGAGGAGTTCAATCTGTTGCAGGCTGCCCTCAACATCGAGGACGGGCTCGACGGCCTGCGCTACAACAAGGTCATCGTGGCGACCGATGCCGACGACGACGGCATGCACATCCGCCTGCTGATGCTCACCTTCTTCCTCAAGTTCTTCCCCGACCTCGTCAAGAAGGGCCATGTCTTCATCCTGCAGACACCTTTGTTCCGCGTGCGTGGCAGAAAGACAAAGATAGGCAAGGCCAAGCTTGGTGCCATCGAGAAGGAGTTGGCAGCCCGCGACAATACAGACGAAGCCGCCTACAGCGACGGCAAGCGCCCCCGCCACCTCAGCCTCTCGAAAGACTTCGTGACGCAGTACTGCTACTCGGAGGACGAGCGCCAACAGGCCATCGACGACCTGGGGCCGGAGCCTGAGATAACACGCTTCAAAGGCTTGGGCGAGATCAGCCCCGAGGAGTTCCGGAACTTCATCGGCCCTGACATCCGCCTCGACCAGGTCACCCTCCACAAGTCCGACCAAGTGGCGGAACTCCTGAACTTCTACATGGGCGACAACACCATGGAGCGCCAGAACTTCATCATCGACAACCTCGTCATCGAAGAAGACCTGGCCGAGGAAGAGGCCGAGGCATAAGGAAACTTGGCTGGAAGCCATTACTTTGAGTAACCTGGGGCAGCGCCCCAGGATACAAAGGATACTGTCACACCTTGTCTGGAAGACAATACTTCGTCTCGAATGGCACATATCAGCCTGACATACCACATCGTTTGGCGTACCAAGCACTCGCAGGCCACGCTCTTCGAAGAGCATGAACGCGAATTGTATGCATACATCTACGGTATCATAAAGCACAAGAATTGCTATCTTTACAGATTGAATTCCATGCCGGACCATGTCCACATGTGTGTCGAGATACATCCGACATTGGCATTGAGTGAGTTTGTAAAGGTAGTGAAGCAAGAGTCATCCAAATGGCTGAAAGAGCACACCAAGGAGTTTCCGATGTTCGAGGGATGGGCAAACGGTTATGCAGCCTTTACCTATTCTGCCAAAGAACGGCCAAATGTCATAGAGTACATAAAAACTCAGAAGGAGCATCATAGGCACAAAAGCTTTCGCGAGGAGTATGAAGAGTGGTTGCAGGAGATGGGAATGGACCCTGCACAGGATATGTTCTTGCGGGATGAGTGAGCCTGCCATGCTCAAGGTACTGCCTTCCAGGCAGAGCAGATGGTGATGACATGCTGCCTATCCGAGGGCTTTGCCCTCGGTTACTCAAAGTGTTGGCTTCCAGCCAATGGCGGCATGGAAGTGCTCGCTCAAAGTCCGGGCTTCCAGCCAATGGCGGCATGGAAGTGCTCGCTCAAAGTGTTGGCTTCCAGCCAATGGCACCCAAGGTGTTGGTCTGGCCAATGTTTGGGCATGAGCCTGTAAGGCTCTACTTTGAGTAACCGAGGGCAAGGCCCTCGGATAGGCAGCATATTACCACCATTTCCTCCTGCCTGGAAGGCAGTACTAATAAACTTAAACTAAAAAAAGCGAGCAAGAGATATGGAAAAGCAGGATTATACCATTGCAAGGGGGCTGGCTCTCTTCCCTGGGTCTTTCGACCCCTTTACCCTCGGGCATGCCGACATTGTGCGGCGGGCGCTGGGGCTGTTCGACGAGGTTGTCATAGGCGTGGGCTACAACGAGCAGAAGCATGGCTGGACGCCTGTCGAGGAGCGCATCTCGACTATAGAAAAGCTGTACGCGGGCGAGCCGCGCGTCAGGGTGGGGAGCTACACGGGCCTTACTGTGGATTTTGCCAAGGCCATCGGCGCGACAGCCATTGTGCGCGGGGTGCGTACGGCATCCGATTTCGAGTACGAGCTTCAGATGGCCGATGTGAACCGCCGGCTCACGGGCATCGAGACAGTCCTGCTCCCTGCTTCTCCTGAGCTGGCAAGCCTCAGCAGCTCCCTTGTGCGCGAGCTTTCGCACTTCGGGCACGACGTCTCGAAATTCCTTCCGTAGAGGCCTTGAAAACGCCGCGTGCGGCGATTGCAATCCCCGCGTGCGGCGATGACCATTTCCGCGTGCGGCGTTGGCAATCCCCGCACGCGGCGTTTTTTTGTCCCCCTTTCGACCCTTTTCCCCCTAGCCGGAGTGCGAAAAATGAGGCGCCTGCCTTGCCTTTTTGGGAAAAAGCGCCCAAAAATCGAAGAAAAATGTTAAAAAGTTTTGCCCGAATCAAAAATAATCCTATATTTGCTAGACAATCTGCAAAAATAAGTAAGAAAATACAGTAATTAACCCTATTATTAACACCTAAATCCAACATTTATGAGTAGAAAACTACTGAATCTGTGTCTGGCATCGCTCCTTAGCGTTGTCTCCACAGCTGCATGGGCGCTTTCCGAAGTGAATGGCGTCTATCAGATTGGTACGGCGGACGACCTTGTCGCCTTTGCCGAACTTGTGAATGGTGAGAATCCCTATGCCAATGCCGTGCTGACGGCTGACATAGTGAAGCCTGCCACCGATGTATCCATGATTGGTCGAGACGGCCAAAACTTCCAGGGTACATTCGACGGCGCAGGCCACACCATCACCATTAATGCTATTAACAATGTAGCCGACGGCACTGCTATCTTCCGCTATGTCGGTGCTGATGCTCTCATCAAGGACCTGAAGGTGCAGGGCACTATCACGACCGAGAAGAAATATGCAGGAGGTATCGCAGCATGGAACCGCGGCACCATCCGCGGCTGCTATGTTGACGTAGTAGTGAACAGCGCAGTGACAGGCGACGGCACCCACGCCGGCATTGCAGGCGTATGCTATCAAGGTACCATGATTGAGAACTGTCTGGCCAAGTTCGTCATCAAGGGCGCAACCACCACCAACAGCGGCGGTATCGTTGGCTGGTGCGACGGACGCACCAATGTCATCAACTGTCTGGTCATCAACGACGGCAGCGAATTCAAAATAGATGGCAACAGCGGAACCATCGGACGTAACGACGGCAACCTGCAGACCGTGAACCTGAGCGAGTACATAGGCAACGAGTATGACAAGCGTCCGAGCGGTGCAAGCACCAACAACTATGCAACCAATGCATGGGGCAACACCAAGTGCGTCACTATCGTGCCTTACGACGGCCTCGCCGATGGCCGCATCTGCTATCAGCTGAACACCGACCAGAGCCACATCGCTTGGGTGCAGAACATCGACACCGACGAGTTCCCCGTGCCCGCAGCATTCGGCACAGGACAGGTCTATGCATCTGATGTGACTGGCTGTGACGGCAAGAGCGAAGGCGAACTGACCTTCTCCAACAGCGGAACAGCACAGGCAGCAGCCCACGAGTTTGACAAGTTCGGCATCTGCTCCGTCTGCGGTTGCTTCAACTTCTATGCTCAAAAGCGCCCCGCTACCAACGGCAGCTTCCTCATCCAAACACCCGAGGACATCGACCTGGCAGAGGGCTTGAACCGTATCCAGAACGGTGGCTGGTTCACCATCAAGATGGGCAACGACATCACCTACGTTGCTGACCCTGGCCGCTATATCTTCAACACCGGCAACTGGTTCGACGGTAACTTCAACGGCGACGGCCACGCACTCACCATCGAGATGAGCGAAATGGGCGAGAATGCATCCTTCATGCCCAAAATCTCCGGTACATTCGAGAATGTCGTTATGCACGGCAAGATTGGCGCTGGTGGCAAGTATGCAGCCTCCGTCACCTCTCATACCTATCGCGACCGCGCAAAGATTCGCAACGTCTTCTCCGATATCGAAATCTATCCCACTCTCGGCGGCGACAACACTTCTGCCGGCCTTATCGGTGTGGCAGAATCAAAGACATTGGTTGACAATTGTATCTATGCAGGTAACATCTATGGTACGGAGACCACAGAGTGTCTTGCAGGTCTCTGCGGCTGGTCTTCTGGACAGACCTACTTCAACAACTGTGCCTTCACCGGTGTAATCTTCAACGGCGTAGGCGACTCCAAGGTCATCTCCCGCAACCAGGGCAATGTTACTTGTGAAAATGTATATGCCGTTCCACAGGAGAGAGATTATGGCGACAACGACAAGTTTACCTTGTACGAAGGTGACCTTGAAAGCGGTGAGCTTGCTTTCTTCCTGAACGGCAAGCAAAGTGGTCTGGACCGCTTCTATCAGAAGATTGGCGAAGACCTCCTCCCCAGCCCCATCAAGAAGGAAGGCGCACTCGTCTATGCTGACGCTCCAGAATATCGCTGCGACGGCAAGCCTATAGGTGATGCCACTTACACTAACACTGCTCCTTCTCCTGTTTTACCCCCTCATACATTCGAAAATGGTGTATGTCAAGTGTGCGGCACCATACAGGAAGATTACTATCAGCCCGTTGACGGCTGGTTCGAAATCAGCACTCCCTCACAGCTTATCTGGTGGTCGAACTATGCATCAACGCACCTGAATGCCAATGCCAAGCTGACTGCCGACATCGACATGGCGGAGTACAACGATACGGAGAAATTCAAGATCGATGGAGAAGAACAAGAACTTGAGTACACAAAGTTCTGGGGAACCGTAGGTACAGAAACAGAGCCCTTCTATGGAAGCTTCGACGGTCAGTTCCACACTATCAGCAACCTCAAGATTGTGAAGCCCACTGGCAACGGTGTAGGCCTCGTGGCTGTCATGAACAGCTTGCCATACAAGGCTTACGGCGGCATCAGCGATGCTGACGCTCGTGCAGCAGAAGGCGTATTTATTAAGAATGTAGTGCTCGACGAGAGCTGCTCGATGCTTGGTCACGGCTACATCGGCATCGTCGGCATGACAGCCAACTGGGCCGGACATGTCAACATCAGCGGCCTTATGATGTGCGGCAACGTAACAGCAAACGGCGGCCCCAATGCCTCCGGTGTGTTCGGCTGCGTCATGGGCTCTTCCTGCCATGTAACCATCAACAACAGCGGTATGGTCGGCAATGTTTACGGCCCGAAGGAGAACGGCTCGTTCTCTGGCTGGCTGGGCAGCTATGCTGACGTCACCAACTGCTATGCTGTAGGTTCTGTACAAGGCATACAGGACGATGACCACTACTTCGCACGTCACGGCGACAGCGACAACATTCACATCACCAACTGCTATGCCCGCTTCGGCACACAGGTTCCCACTGTCAGCGAAGAAGACTTCAAGAGCGGTGCACTGGCATGGCGTGCCAACGGCAATCAGTTCCGCACTGGTTACTGGTATCAGGACATCGGCACAGACGACTATCCATATCCTTATCCCTCTCACGGTACCGTCATCTATGGCTGGACTGAGCAGGATGATGAAGGAAACGACGTAGAGAAGTACTTCTCTGTAGCCAATGACGATGAACTTGCAGAAGTGGCTTCAGAAATTAAGAATCATGAGGCAGGAGTAGCCGAAGGCATTATCGCCACTAAGGCTATCTTCGACGAACTCGCAGCAGCCATCGAAGCACTGGATGATGCTACAACACTCCTCGAGTTCGCTGATGCTATCGATACCCTCAATGTGAAGAAGGATGCAGTAGCAGAGAACGCTGAAGTTTATAAGGCATACATCGCAAAGTGTGAGGAAATCAAGAACCGTCTCGCTACCGACAACAGCTTCCACGGTGATCTGCGCGACGCTCTCGAGGCATACCTCGATGAGCAGAATTATGAAGAACCCAACGACGTTAACCCGCTCGGTTCTTACGACTACATCGTGACAGAGCATGTGGCTACTGCAGAGGAAATCGCAGCAGAGACAGAACGCGTTGTCAAGTGGCTTGCCGATGCCATTGCCGAGGATTACGCTCCTGGCACCGACATCAGCAACTTGATTCCCAACAGCGACTTCAGCAAGCAAAGAGAAGGCTGGACTGGCGCTTGGAGCACAGGTTATGGCCAGACTACGAACGATGAAGGCCAGACCTTCGTAGGCGTTGAGGCTTGGAACGCAACTGGTGACCAGTACCAGACTGTAGAGGACATGAAGCCCGGCTACTACCTTGTTGGTGTAAACGCTGCCTTCCGTCCCAGCAACAACCGCTACAGCACCAACTATGCTGCAGGTATCTATGCTAACGGCATCTTCAACTACTTCCCCACTGTCATCGAGGATCCTGTTCCTGTTGATGAAGCAGAGGATGGCGTGAACTGCAACCTGACCATCAAGAGTGCTTACGACCTCAAGATCTATGAAGATGGTAAGTCAACAAGTGGTGAAGACTCCATCGGCTTCGTTGTTCACGGTGAGACCGGTATGGCTATTGCTGCAAAGGCAGGCCGCTATCAGGTTTACACCATCGCAAAGGTTGGTGAAGACGGCAAGCTCACCATCGGCATCAAGAATCCCGGCACGAAGTACGATCGCGACTGGACAGGCTGGGGTCCTCTCACTGTAACCTATTGCGGTGAAGACGGTGAAGAAGCTCTCGACAAGGTAATCAATAACATGATTGCTCGTGCCGCCACAATCATGGATTATATATATGACGAAGAGAATGCAGCTGCTTCTCCCAACTTCCCCGTTGCTTTGCAGCAACAGGTTTCCCTACTTGTTAGTAAATCTAAACAGACAGAAGGTATTGAGGCTAAGGAAACTCTTGTAAAGGACTTCTCCGACCTCTTCCAGGCTATCTATGAAAGCAAGCAGGCGTATGTTGCTCTCTTTAATACAGCCAAAGATCTCGAGAACATCGAAGGCGAGAATCTGCCTTTGGTTGAATGGAACGAAGAAGCTGGCGAATACGTAGAAATAGAAAATTCGTATGCCATTCCGGCAGAAGATGCAGAGGTATGCTCAACTCGTTCTGAAGATCTTTTTGAGATGTACATGTATGGCTCAGCCAGCACAGAAGAGGCTTTGGCTGCTGTGGACAAGGCTTATGCTGACTTTGCAGGCATCCTGCCTCAGAAGGATAATGAAGGCTTCTTCCTCATCGGCTCGCCGAAGGAATTAGTTGCATTCCGCTCTATTGCCGGTGCCAATTACACGGCTAAGGGTAAACTGACTGCCGACATTGACATGACAGGCATAGGCATGCAGCCTATCAACCGCAGCGACTACAGCTATCGCGGCACATTCGACGGCCAGGGTCATGCTATCACCAATGTAATTATTACTCACAATGAAGAGCGCACAGGTCTGTTCAATACGCTCGACAATGCTACCGTGAAGAACTTGAAGCTGACTGGCGATTACTATTCTGACCAAAAGTTCGCTGGCGGCATAGCAGGCTACACCTACAAAGCTTTGATTCAGACCTGTGACGTGGACGTTAACATCCACTCCGCAGTAGCTGGCGACGGCACACACGGTGGCCTCATTGGCAACAACGCTGGCGATGATACTGTTGTCGAGAACTGTATCGTAAGGACAACTATCCTCGGCGAGGGAACGAACTGTTGCGGCGGTGTCATCGGCTGGTCCGGTTCTACATCAACTGTTCGCAACACGCTGATTCTCTCCCAGGGTCACACTATCGACAAGAGCAATGGTTGCCACACCATCAGCCGTAACGATGGCAACTGCACCATGAGCAACAACTTCTATGTTGAGGCAATGGGTACTGCAGCAGGCACTCAGGTTACAGCCGAGCAGCTGGCAAGCGGTGACATCACCTACAAGCTCAACGGCAGCTCAAGCGAGAATCCCGTATGGTTCCAGACGCTTGATGTTGACGCTACTCCTCGCCTGTTCGATGGCGACGTCGTTTACCTCTATGGTGGTCAGTACGTCAACGAGAAGCCCAATCCTCAGCTGAATGCATTCGCATACAACGTAGAGGCTAATGTAGAGGGCGAAAACATTGTTGTTACCTACTACCTCAATGCTGAGGCTGAGCAGGTAAGAATCAACTTCTACAATACACAGGGCACTCTGGTTTACATGTACGAAGGTGCAACGACCTACGTCGGTGCAAACAGGGTATCTTTCGACAAGACCTATGTTGGCTCTGATCCGTTCGCTATGACCTACGAGGTTGCTGTCTTCGGTAAGGGTACTAAGGAAATTACTAAGGTTGGCGAGAGCTACAAGTTCAACTCTCCTTATGGCTTGGCAGTCAACAACAATCCTGCAAGCAAGGGCTTCGGTCAGGTGCTCATCACCGAGACGCGTTCTAAGGAAGACCGCGAAGGCATGTTCTCAACAGGCACTCCCGGTGCTCTCTTCGCATTCGACGCAGCCTTCAAGCCCGTCGGCTCTTACTATGGCGGCCTCGACATTGCTGGCGAGACTCCTCTGAAGCTTGGCGGCGAGTATGAGCTCGACCTCAAGGACCTCCGCTTCTCTGAGGACGGACGTCTCTTCGTAGGACGTGCTTCCGGCACAAGCGCAAGCTCTGTTTGGGAGATCAATCCCGATGACCTCGATGAGGCTTGGACACCTGTCTTCACAGAAGGCGAGCTCGATGAGGCTACCGGTATCACCTATGTTGGCGACGTAGAACAGAACCGCATGGCTGCCGGCTTGGCTCTCGAAGGCAAGGGCGACAACCTGAAGATGTATGTTCTCGGCGTACAGACTGGCATGGACGCTATCACTCCTGCTGCCTTCAACTGCGCTGTTTACAACTTGGGCGCTTCCAAGCAGTACAACTTTGCTGCTCCTTCCGGCTATGTTGAAGGTCTCGAGGGCAAGTATGCTGCCATCCCAACTCATGTCGGCATCCACGAGGACGGTCAGGGCGGCCTCTGGTTCATCCAGAATGCAAGCCAGGTATCTGAAGAGACTCCTGCCATCAAGCACTTCGATGCACAGGGCAACGAGGACTACAGCGACGCAAGCACTGCAACGCACAGCGGTAAGATGGCTCTCACTACCGACGGCAAGTACATTGCCATCCCGAAGGGCAACAACAAGCTGGTCATCTACGAGACCAACTATGTTCCCATGCAGCTCGGCATGCTCTACCTCGATCCTAAGTACAACATCTCTACCACAGAGAGCAGCATCACAGGTATTGCATTCGACTATGCAAACAACCTCTATGTTGCATCAAGTGGCAGCAAGACACTGAGCCGCTATGCTATCCCCAGCTGGAACGACAACAAGACCGTTACTCCTGGCAACGCAATCGGAACAGCACTGCCTGGCGATGTTAACAAGGACAAGAAGGTGGATGCAGCTGACGCTGAATTCGTTCTGACCCTCATTGCAGCAGACCAGTTTGATGCAATCGTTGACTTCAACGCAGACGGTAAGGTGGATGCAGCCGACTTAGAGTTCATCCTGAGCATCATTGCAGGTCAGTAAGCAATCTAATCTTAGGAACTCCTAGGCAGACCTGGGTTTTCCTGGGAATCATTAAAGCCCCCTGCGGAACAAGTCCGCGGGGGGCTTTTTTTGTGCCTCAGGGAGGCCTCCGAAACGCCGGCTGCGGCGATGGCAATCCCCGGCTGCGGCGATGGGCATTTCCGCGTGCGGCGTTGGGCATCGCCGCACGCGGCGTTTTGAAAGCCCCTCACCTTCGATGAAAAGGGAGCCCGGATGCAGTTCCGCCAACATCTCGTGAACTTTGTAAACTATTGGTGTCCGGTAAACTTATTTCATCATCTCCTGCCCCCTCCTAACCATCGGCATCTAGAGAAAAATGTGGTTGGCAGGTGCTTGGGACGCCCCAAAGGGGCAGAAAGCTGTCAGCCCAGGGCATCGCCCTGGGTAATGGTTGTATTAAGGAAATGCGCCCTGAAAGGGCAAAAGCTTTGTGTTTCAGTGCTTTTGCCCTTTCAGGGCGAACTCTACTCTTGCTTTATTAACCCAGGGCGATGCCCTGGGCTGACAGCTTAATGGCCTTGCAGGCCGAATTTAGCGGACAGCAATATTTGCAAACATATCTCGCGAACTTTTCCAACATGTCCCGTGGACTTTTCAAAATGCTCGTGTGAACTTTTCAAAATGCTCGTGTGAACTTTTCAAAATGCTCGTGTGAATTTTTCCAGCTTCTCTCATGTCTTTTCATGTTTTGCTGTGCGCCTTTGTCAAAAATGCCAAATTCACCTCTTTCTTTTGCATTTTTTCTCAAAATAATTCCCTTTTTATACTTTTTTTGAGGAAAAGAGCCCTAAAAGTAAAGAAAAGTGTAAAAAAGTTTTGAGGCAATTTGAAAAAAAAACTATATTTGCTAGGCAATTATGCATAAAAACTAATAAAAACAAACAATTAACCTTATTTATTAACCAAAATCTAATCATCTTATGAGAAGAAAACTACTGAATCTGTGTATGATTGCGCTGTTTAGCGTTTTCACCACAGCTGCGTGGGCGCTCTCCGAAGTGGGAGGCGTTTACCAGATTGGTACGGCAGAGGACTTGCTTGCCTTTGCTGAACTCGTTAATGGTGGTCAGGTCAATGCCAATGCTGTGCTGACAGCCGACATTGACAAGGGTTCCGACGGTACGATGATTGGCACGTCAGCCAATATGTACTCCGGTTTCTTTGATGGTAAAGGACACACCATTAAAATCAACATTATCGCAGAAGCCACGTATGCTGGCCTCTTCCAGTACACTGGTGGTAGTGCCGTAATCCAGAACCTGAAGGTGGAGGGTACCATTACCACTGCCAACAAGTTTGCCGGCGGTCTCGTAGGCCGAAACAGAGGTGTCATTCGCGGCTGCTACATTGATGTTACCATCGATAGTGAAGTGGCTGGCGATGGCACCCACGGAGGTGTAGCCGCCGTGACCAATCGTGGTGCTCTTATCGAGGACTGTTTGGTAAAGACTTCTATCCTGGGTGAAAACACCATTTGTTGCGGTGGTGTCGTAGGTTGGGCAGAAGAGCGCACCAACATCGTGAACTGTCTTGTTATAAACGATGGCAGCACCTTCGATTCCAGTGATAAAGGTGCCTCAGGTCACAGTAGCAACCTTTCCCGTGCCGAGAGCAACACTAAGGCCGTTAACCTCGAGACGTACATTGAAGATCCTTATGGAAACCGTCCTGGCGGCGCATGCTACAACAACTACGTCACTGTCGACTGGGGTGGCACCAATCCTGCCACAACCGTTGTGCCTTACGAGGACTTGGCTGATGGCCGTATCTGCTATCAGTTGAACAACGACCAGAGCCGCATCGCCTGGGTTCAGAACATCGGAACAGACGAGTTCCCCGTGCCCGCAGCATTCGGCACAGGACAGGTCTATGCATCTGATGTGACTGGCTGTGACGGCAAGAGCGAAGGCGAACTGACCTTCTCCAACACTGGCAGCGACCAGGCAGCAAAGCATTCGTTCGACAAGTATGGTGTCTGCACCACTTGCGGTTGCTTCAACTTCAATGCATTCGACTTCGACAATCCTGCAAGGTTCGACCAGGCCGAAAGGGCTATCCTTCTCGGTTCTGTTGCCGACATCGACTTGGCAGAAGGCTGGAGCCGTGTCGCTAATGGTCTCGCCCTCAACATGAAGTTGACAAAAGACCTCACGTATGAAGCCGAGACTGGCGAATATATCTTCAACACCAGCGACCTAGTCGTAGGTAACTTCAACGGCGACGGCCATACCCTGACAATCGAGATGAGCAATCTTGGTGCGAATGCAGCCCTCTTCCCAAATATGGGCGGTAATGTAGAGAACCTTTACCTGACCGGCACGATTGGAACCACTGGTAATTTTGTCGGTTCTGTAGCAGGTGAGGCTCGCATGGCTTTGGTTCGCAATGTGTACTCCGACGTTACCATCAACAATGACAGAGGCGACGACCACTCCTCCGGTGGCTTCTTTGGCAGAATCAACAATCCTCTGACTGTAGAGAACTGTATCTATGCTGGTGACTACAACACACCGAGAGATGCATCATCAGGAGAAGGTTGTGTGCGTATCGGCGGCTTCAGCGGATGGTCGAATGCCACGACCTACTTCAACAACTGTGCAGTCCTCGGTCACCTCAACGGTGCCGGTGGTGCCGGTAACATCGAAAACTCCAAGAACATCACCCGTGGTACTGCACCTAACACTTCGAACTGTTATGTGGCAAATCCCATCTACGGACCTGATATTGACGACCACGCTTTATTCACCATTATCGAAGACCCCGAAGACATAGAGAGCGGTAAACTCACATTCGAACTGAATGGTAAGAAAAATGCTGTGGAGCGCTTCTATCAGGTGATTGGCACAGACCTGACTCCTATGCCTATCAAGAAGGAAGGCGGCCTCGTCTATGCTGTTGCTGCAGAGTTCATGTGCAATGGCACACCTGTAGGCGCTGCCTATCAGAATTCTCCTGCTGGCGATCCTGTTATTCCTCCTCACAACTTTGTTGACGGCTTCTGCATCAACGTCGTGGGTCATAACGACGAAGGCCAGCCTATCATTTGCGGAGCTGCTGACGAAAGCTTCTCGATGACTCCCGTCGATGGATGGTACGAGATTGGCACACCCAGTCAACTTATCTGGTGGGCTAAGCACTCTTCCGAATATCCGGCTGGCAAGGCTCGCCTGACTGCAGACATTGACATGTTGGTGGGCGATGTAAACCTCAGCCAAGCCTTCACTACAGCTTATTTGAGCACACCGTTCACCGGTGAGTTCGACGGACAAGGCCATACGTTCAGCCATCTCAACATCGTCGGCGGCAACTACGCTGGTCTGATTGGTCTTGTAGGTAGTGGTGCCGTTGTCAAGAACTTCATCTTCGACGAGACCTGCTCCATCACAGGTGCTGCTTTTGTAGGCATTATTGGTTGCACCAATGGCAGTGGTGACATATACATTACTAATATAGGTAATGAAGGTCGCGTTACAGGTAGTGCACAGAATGTATGTGCTATCATCGGCTGCTGCTCCGGTGGCTCTATGGCAATGCACATCAGCAACTGCTATGTAACCTCTGAAATCACAGCCGCTCGCGAGTCTGCCGCTATCTGCGGTTACTCTGGTGCTGCCTCAGAGGTTGTCAATTGCTGGGCTAAATTTACAATAAATGAATCTGGTATTTACAGGTCTGACTCCTTCACTCGCGGTTCTGCTAAAGTCATCAACTGCTACGAAGCTGATCTTCCAGACGTAGCTACCGACAAGCAGCAGCACTACAACCCCATGGCTGCAGATCGCCTGACAATTACTCTTCCGCTTGAGGATATTGAAAGTGGTAGGCTTTGCTTCAACCTGAACGGCAAGCAGTTCAAAGATCCTGTATGGTATCAGACGCTCGAGGAGGACGCTCATCCTTATCCGTTCGACAACCATGGCGTAGTCATCGCTGCAGGCGAAGAGATATTCTCTATTCCTAATGATGATCTGGGCTCTGTTGCTTCTGCAATACAGACTGCAGAGAAAGAGGCTGCCGCCGAGATAGATCTTGCCACTCAGTCTCTCCTTGATGCATTGGATGCAGCAATCGAATCATTGACCGATGCAGAAACCATCGAGGACTTCTTTGCCGCTTATGATGCAGTCACCGAGGCAAAGGCTGCAGTAGTGGAAAGTGCAGCAGCTTATGAAGCTTACATCACAAAGTGCGAAGAAGTCAGGGTTTATCTTGAAGAGCACACCGACTTCGCAGGTGATGTACGTACAGCCCTCGAAGCCTATCTGTCTGACGACGTTACTGAGCCCGATGATGTGAACACGCTCGGTTCATACGAGTATGTTGTGGATGTGCACACAGCCACTACCGAGGAAATCGTTGCCGAGACAAAGCGCGTAGAAGATTGGCTTGCCGAGGCCATCAAGACTGGTTATCTTGCCGGCTCTGATGTCAGCAACCTCCTTGTCAACAGCGACTTCAGCAAGGGCAACGAAGGCTGGACAGGCGGCTTTGGCAACGGCTTTGGCGAGACAGTGAACGACGAAGGCAAGACCTTCGTAGGTGTTGAGGCTTGGAGTGTGACAGGCGACCAGTACCAGAGTGTAGAAGGCTTGAAGCCCGGCTACTATCTGATTGGCGTCAACGCAGCCTTCCGTCCCAGCAACAACCGCTACAGCACCAACTATGCTGCTGGTATCTATGCCAACGGCATCTTCAACTACTTCCCCGCTGCTATCGAGGATCCTGTATATTTAGCTGAAGCAGTGGATGGCGTGAACTGCAACCTGACCATCAAGAGTGCTTACGACTTCAATATTTATGAAGACGGCGAGTCCACAAGTGGTGCCGACTCCATCGGCTTCATTGTTCAAGGCGAGACCGGTATGGCAATCGCAGCAAAGGCTGGCCGCTATCAGGCTTATACCATTGCAAAGGTTGGCGAAGACGGCAAACTCACAGTAGGCATCAAGAACCCAGGCACAAAGTACAGCAACGACTGGACAGGCTGGGGTCCCATCACAATGACCTACTACGGCGAAGCAGATGCTGTTGTTCCTGCTCTTATCACAGCGCTCGACAACATGGCAGCTCGTGCCAACAGCATTATCAGTTATGAGCACAATTCACAAAATGCTCCTTCTGCTCCTAACTTCCCCGCTGCCCTGAAGGCTGACCTCAAGACTGCTGTGGCTGCTTACAACGCAGAAAAGGCTGCAGAAACGCCCAGCATCGAGAAGCTGCAAGAATTGGCAGAAACATTCTCCACACTCTTCCAGGCTATCTACGAAGGCAAGCAGGCTTATGTTCAGTTCCACAAGACTATTGACATGATTGAAGCTGTTGCAAGCTTCAACATGAATCTGGCCACTAAGGATGAAACTACAGGCCAATGGGTTAAAAATGATGCTGAGTTTGTATTCAGCGAAGATGAAAAAAATGCCATTCTGGATGCAAACGACGAACTCCTTGAGAAGTACGAAAGTGGTTCGCTCAGCACAGAAGAAGCCTTGAATCCTGCTCTTGACCCGGCTTTAGCAGACCTGATTCCTGCTCAGGACGAAGATGGCTACTACCTCATCGGTACAACCAAACAGTTCGTTGCCTTCCATACCATTGCCAGTGAAGTTGACAGGTATGCTAAGGGTAAGCTTACGGCCGATGTCGATATGGCTGGCGTTACGATGCTGCCTATCGGTCATAACAGAGGCGAGAACGCACAGCACATCTTTGCTGGTGTATTCGACGGCCAAGGCCATGCTCTTACCAATGTATGGATTGACGACTTGAACATCCCGTCAGGCGAATATGCAGAGCCCGCAACTCTGTTCTACGAACTGCAGAATGCAACAGTGAAGAACTTCAGGCTGACAGGTGTATTCCACACCACTCATTCGTTCTCAGGTCCTCTCTCACGCTGGTTGTCTGGCACCACTACGATTGACAATTGTGAAATCGAGACAACTCTCTACTTGGCTGCCAACCTTGCAGGCGATGCTTCTTCCGGTGGCTTGATTGGCCGCAACGGCAGTGCAAACAGCCTTATCAACAACTGTCTTGTCAACACTCAATTGATTGGCGAAGGCGAAAACCCAATCTCATATGTTGGCGGTATTGCCGGCTGGGCTGATGCATCTCTTAAGATTCAGAACACTTTGATTCTTTCTACTTATCAGAATGTAGGTAGAGATGGTGACAACTCTCGCACTATCAGCCGTGGTACAAAGGCTACTCCTACGAATGTCTATGTATCTCAGCACTTCCGCGAGGCAGAAGGCACGCTTGTTTCTGCTGATCAGCTGTTAAGCGGTGAGGTAGCATGGAAGCTGAACGGCGAGACCGGCGAGAATGCTCACTGGTTCCAGGAGCCAGGCGTTGACCCAACACCTCATCTGTTCGAAGGTCCTGTTGTTTACTACTATGGCGGACAGTACATCACCGAAAAGCCGAATCCTCAGCTGAATGCATTTGCATACAACCTCGAGGCAGGTTTGGGCGGTGACAATGTCACCATCTACTTCGACCTCAATGCTGAGGCTGAAGCAGCAGAGGTACAGTTCGTCAAGGGCGAAGAACTGGTTTACACCCAGCCCGTTACTGAAGAACTCACAGCAGGCAGCTACAGTGTAACTGTTCCTATCAGTGAGCTCGGAGGCAATGATCCTAAGGAACTCAACTTCAAGATTTCTGTTACTGGCAAGGGCTCTCTCGATGTGCTCCGCGCAGGTGACGTATATAAGGTATGGGGTCCCTACGGATTGGCAGTCAACAACAATCCTGAAAGCAAGAACTTCGGTCAGGTGCTCATTGCCGAGGCTTATCCGACAGAGTCAACCAATCCTATATACATCTCTTGCAACAAGACCGGTGCTATCTTTGCATTCGACCAGAACTTCAAGCCCATCAACTCTGCCGACGGCACTCCCGGCTTCTACGGTGGTGTACCTAATGCAGGTCAGGAGCCTCTCGTAATCGCTGGCGGCTACAAGTTCGACTTCAAGGACCTCCAGTTCACAGAAGACGGACGTCTCTTCGTGGCTCGTGCTTCCGGCAAGTGCAACAGCTCTGTATGGGAAATCGATCCCGAGGACTACGACAAGCCTTGGACTCCTGTCTTCACAGGCGGCGAGCTTGACGAGGCTACAGGTATCACCTACGTGGGTGATGAGGAACAGAACCGTCCCGCTCTCAGCATTGCCTTCAACGGCAAGGGCGAAGACCTCAAGATGTATGTCCTGGGCGGACAGCGCAGCAATGGTCAGTATAACGTTACCGACTACAACTGCTCTATCTACAACCTCGGCACTGCTAAGGAATGGACAACTGCTCCTTCTGCCAACTTCGAGCCTCTCGACGGCAAGTACACTTACGGCCCGTATCGTGTAGGTATCCACGGAGACGGTCAGGGCGGACTCTGGTTCATCCAGTCTCTTGGCACCGGCACCTTGTCTGCTGAATATCCTGCCCTCAAGCACTTCGATGCACAAGGCAACGAGGACTACAGCAACTACGGTAAGGAGCTCTCCGGTGGCAGAATCGCTGTTTCTCCCGACGGCAACTACATCGCTATGCCTAACGGCAACGGTTCGATTGTTCTCTACGAGACCAATTACATCCCCGGCGAGACTGGCAGAATCTCTCTGAATGTTGTGAACACCTACAACGTGAAGGAAACTGCTATCTCTTGTCTGGCATTCGACTGGGCTAACAACCTCTATGTTGCTTCTACCGGCAGCGAGACCTTCAGCCGCTACACTGTTCCCACCGCAAACAAGGTAGTCGTTACTCCTGGTAATGGCATCGGAATTGCAGGTGATGTCAACAACGACGGTACGGTGGATGCTGCTGATGCTGAGGCTGTGCTGACCGCTATTGCTAGCGAAGGTTACTATAAGTATCTCGACTTCAACCGCGATGGTAAGGTGGATGCAGCCGACTTAGAGTTTATCCTGAGCATCATCGCAGGCCAGTAAGTAATCCATGCATTCCAAGGCAGTCCTAGGTTTTTCCCAGGCACTCCTTGAAAATAATCCAAGCCCCCTGCAGAACAAGTCTGCGGGGGGCTTTTTTTGTGCCTCAGGGAGGCCTCCAAAACGCCGGCTGCGGCGATGGCAATCCCCGGCTGCGGCGATGGGCATTTCCGCGTGCGGCGTTGGGCATCGCCGCAGCCGGCGTTTTGGAGGCCTCCCAGGCTGTCCTGGAAATCCCTAGGTTTTCCTAGTTTTTCCTAGGCTTTCCTAGGCTTTCCTAGGTATTCCTAGGCCTTCCTAGGCCTTCCTAGGTATTCCTAAGCTTCCCAGATATTCGTCCAGGGTAATGCCCTCTGCCTTGAGGAAGCAGGCGCGGACGGTCTGCGTGGTGCCGAATCCGGCGGCAAGGGTGTCGTTCAGCGCCTTGACTTCTCCGCGACTTATCATCCTCTTCAGCTCTGCCACACGAAACGAGCTGATGTAGTCGTGCACATTGTTGAAGCCCTGGCTGCGTACGCTCTGCAGGACAAGGTGGCGGTTCAGGCCTACCTCCTGGCAGAGACGGTCGCGCCCGAAGGTGCTGTCCTTCCATTCCTCACGATGGTTCTGCATCCAGAAGTTGATGCGCTGGAAGCGATGCAGGTTAGCCTCGTTGAAGTCCTCCTGCTCCTTCTCCTTGCTCTCCTCGGAGGGCTCCTCGCTCACCTCCTCGATGACGGGACGCGGCAACTGCAGGGCCAGCGTCTCCAGTGTGCGGAACATGAGGTAGAGGTTCAGCACGGTGAAAAGCACGACATAAATGGCCAACAGCCTCTGGTCGAACGAAATGGCGACGTAGGTGTAGAACACCACCGACAGGCCCATGGCGATGCAATAGCCCAGCAGATAGCGCGGCACATTGGCGTGGCGGGCCATGCGGCGAGGCAGCAGGAAGATGTTCACAATGTAGTAGATGCTCATCCCGAGAGCACACAAGCGCATCAGGATGTCGCTGCTCAGGATGTTCTCCACCAAGTCCTTCGCCGTGTAGATATACACGATGCGGCTGCCCATCAGCGCAGCTCCGATATAGATGCCTATCAGCACCAGGATGGGACGTGCATAGCGCCACATGCGCTCCCACTGCAGGAAGCCCGGCATAGAGATGTTAAGCGGATAGATGCTCTGCAGATAGCAGGCGCACAGCACAGCCAGCAGCATCGCAGGATGCAGGATGCCCGGCTCCCCATGGGATATGGCATGGCTGAAGAACGACGACACAAGCAGCGTGGCAAAGAAGATGCCGTTCACCCATGCCAGGCATAAGTACTGCACCCTGTGGCGGGCAAAGAGCCCCATCACGCAAGTAATCACAAAATGCACAATGGCTGAACCGCCAAGCGTCATGAAAAGAACCGTTTCGTTCATGTCCTTACACTTTTATGGCTGCAAAGTTAGGCCTTTTCATTCAAACTGCAATCCTTTATCACTTTTTTTATTTGAAAGTCGCACGCGTTATAATAAATAATAGTATATTTGTGCACATATTGTATCAACTAACATAAAACAAAAACCATTATGAAAAAAACTACTTTATTTACCCTGCTCACCATGATGCTCCTCTTCGTGGGAAACAATGTCTGGGCAGACGAAGAGCCGTTCTACACGCTGTGGACGGTTTCCCAAACAGGTGATGGAGTTGCAAACCACACCGACTACAACAAGTACTTCGACGATGAGCACGACGGCATGATTTGGAACGCGCCGGGCAACCAAAAGGTAAGCAACGACAAGACCGATCGCTGGCGCATCGGCGGCAAAGACCTCACCAATGTGGACCGCACCATCACGGCCAAGAGCCCAATGGGCAGCGCCATCAACCGCGTCGTCATCAACCACTTTGGCATCAGCCGCGCCCAAGTCACCGTGAACTCCATCGGCCTGATGGTTGCATCCGATGCAGACTTCACAGATGTCATCGATTCATACGGGATTATCGAAGACTTCTCTGTAGGCCAGGCCGGTAGCGTAACGCTCGAGCCGTCAGAAGTTACAGAATGGCCCACCGGAGCCTACTACAAACTGATCTTCAACATCTCTAACTCCAGCACAAGCAACGGCGGACTGGACTTGGCCTCCATCCAGTTCTTTGCTCCTGGCGGCGGCAGCACCGTAACCGTTGCCAAGCCCGTCATTGAGCCTAACGGCGGCACCTTCACAGAGCCCGTGGACGTCACCATCACCGCCGGCGAAGGCTGCGACATCTTCTACACCACCGACGGATCTGAGCCCGCACCCACTCACGGCAAATACACCGAGCCCTTCACCGTCAGCGAAAGCTGCACCGTCAAGGCCGTTGCCATCGACGTGACAGGCGCATACAGCGCTGTCGCTTCTGCCGAGTTCAAGTTCTCCACCTCCTCCGTCATCACCAGCATCGAAGAGCTCTGCGCAGCAGACCAGGGCGAAGTGACCGTGCAGTTCAACGACTGGGTTTGCACGGGTCTGAGGGGCAAGAACAATGTCAACGTTCTCTTTACCGATGGTGAGAACGGCATTCTTCTCTATCAGAGCGACCACGGCTTCAAAGTCGGTGACCACCTCAGAGGCACTGCCACAATCAATCTGACAGCCTACAAGGGCGCACCCGAGATAACAGGCCTTACAGCCACCACCGAAGGCGTGACAGTCACTGCTGGCGAAGTTCCCGCACCCACCATTACAACCATCGGCGCTCTCGACAACACAAAGCAGGGCTGCATCGTCAAGCTTGAAGACGTCACCTACAATGCAACCGACAAAGTGCTCAATGATGCCACTGGTGCCTCCATTGCCTACTACGACGGCTTCAGCACTGGCTTTAACCCAGAAGATGGCAAGACCTACGACGCTACAGGCATCGTCCTGTGGTATGATAAACTGCAGATTGCTCCCCGCACGACGGACGACTTCGTTGCGGCAGGCACTGTTGTCACTGTCGCCAAGCCCGTCATCACGCCCAACGGCGGTTCGTTCACCGAGCCACTGGAGGTGACGATAGCTGCCGCTGAAGGCTGCTCCATCTACTACACCACCGACGGCACAGATCCTGGCGTGACACCCGTTGCCACTGGAATATTCGGCACACTGTACGAGGAACCCTTCACCATTAGCGAGGACTGCGTGGTCAAGGCCGTTGCCATTGATGCGACAGGTGCCCAAAGTGACATCGCTACGGCAGAGTTCAAGTTCATCTCTGACGAAGCTGTGCCCTCCATCGGAAGGCTTTGCCCGCTGGCTCCTGAAGAAGGAAAAGAAATCCAAGTCCTCGTTGAGTTCAACAACTGGATTGTGACGGGCGTCAAGGGCAATCAGGTTTACTTCACCGACGGCCCCAACGGCATCGTTAGCTACAAGAGGGATCATGGCTTCGAAGTGGGCGATGTGGTGAATGGCAAGGCAATCGTCACGCTGACCACCTATCTCGAGTGTGCTGAAATCACAAGCCTTACGAAGGACACTGAGGGCATCACCGTGACGAAGGGCGAAGGCGCAACGCCAATCAGCGTGGCTATAGCAGACCTCTATAAGGACATGCAGGGCTGCCTCCTCACCTTTAAAGGCATCACATACGACGGCACTGCTTTCGTTGACGACGACGACAACACCATCAAGCCCAGCAATAAGTTCGTCGCACTGCCTGAGCTTTTGGAAGGCAAGACATACAATGTGACCGGCGTTGCCGTATGGTATGTTCCCACAGGTGCCAGCGGTCATTGGGAGATAGCTCCCCGCACGGTTGAGGAGTTCGAGCTCATTACCGACAAGCAGACGCCTGAGTCTTCTTGGAGCGTGGAGAAGGAGGTTGTTGACATCTACGGCGAAGTTACCGCAGTCTTCACGACCAACTCCGACGGCGCTGTGACCTACAGCAGCTCTGACGAGAGCGTTGCCACCGTCGATGAAAACGGCTTTATCCGTCCTGTAGGCCGTGGCGTTACCGAAATCACAGCCAATGTTGCTGAGACCGATACATATCTTGCCGACAGCAAGAGCTTCACGCTTACCGTCACGATGGACGGCTATACAGAGGCAACCTTCGCTTTCAGCGACAAGGACATTCAGGGACAGGGCACCAGCGGCGGCGGCAGCGGCTTCTCTGCAACTCGCAACGATGTGCTGAGCCTTTCATTCACCAACGCCTACGGTGCTACCCAGCACATCAAGGTCTATGGTAATGCTACAAACGACATAGAAAAGAGCAACGTAGAGCTCAGCGTGGCTGATGGCTATGCAATCTCCAAGATAGTCTTCACCATTACAGGCGACCAGGACTATCGCAGCGTATGGGTTGACCAGTTTGGTGTCGAGGCTGCCTACGATACGGACAGCGTGCACGTTACATGGTCTGGCATACAGAACAAGGTTGTCCTGAACAACCTCTATAACACGAGGACTCTCAGGCCCAAGCAGGCTCGCATCAAGACCATCGACGTCACTTACATCAGGCTTGAGGATACGGGCAGGACAGTTACCATCGGTCCGTCGGGTATTGCCACATACTGTGCCCCCGAATTTACCGTCATCTCCAAGGACGGCGAGTGGGCAGAGGTAGGTGCTATTCCAGGCTTTACTGGCGCCAATGCCAATATCATCATGGTGGATACCCTCGGCACCGTGGCTCCTGCAAAGTACGGCTTGCTCATCATGGGAGAGCCCGGCGAGTACAAGGTTTACAGACATGTCGAACTCGATGCGGTTCAGCCGGATGAGGACCTCCTGAGTGGTGTCTTCGAGGACATGCAGGCTTATGTAGGCACCTATGTGATGGACGAAGAGGCAGCTGTTCTCTCCTTCAAGAGAGTGAAGGAGGGCGACGATGTGACCATCGAGGCCGGCCATGCTTATCTCCGTTCTAACGGCACTGCTGCCGTTGATGCTTTCTTCTTCAACGAAGAGGATTACCAGACAGGCATCCGTTCAATGTATAGCGAGCAGACAACGGGCGAAGCCATCTACAACCTTGCAGGCCAGCGCCTGAGCAAGATGCAGAAGGGCGTCAACGTTGTTGGCGGCAAGAAGATACTGAAGTAATCAGTCTTCAGAAAGAAGCAGCCCCATCCGGCCTAGTCGGGTGGGGCTGCTTTGGTTTTTGGGGAAGAGAGACAGGAAAGGATAGTGAGACTAGTGAAACTAGTGATACTAGTTATAACTAGTTTTATTGTCTTGCCTGGTGCGCTAATAGAGGCGGATGTATTCGTAGGTGTTGCCCACGGCGGCGAGGTATCGCTCGAAGTCCTGGAGGGCGATGACCACCGTGCCGCGGCAGTCGTTGGGGTGGAAGGAGAGCGTCTTGCGGTCGGGCTGGCGGTAGTTCTTGTCGTCGAGGAGTGCGGCATCGAGGAAGAGGTGGACGTGGTGCTCCTCGTCGTTGATGAGTCCGAAGGGCGAGACGCTGCCCGGCTCCAGGCCCAGGTATTTCATCATGCGCTCGGGCGATGCGAACGACAGCTTGCCCGGCGAGTTCTTCCCCTGTGCCATGAGAGCAGCCTTGAGGCGAGCCTCGAGGTCGTGTATGTCGAGGTCGTGGTCGCAATGGAAGCAGATGAGGTAGTGCTGATTGCCCTTGTGGTTGCGCATGAAGATGTTCTTGCAGTGCACGGAGCCGTCGTCGCGCCACCAGCGCTTGGCTTCCTCGATGGTCTTGCCCTCGGGGTGCTCATAGCATGTGAAGGGGATGTCGTGCTCTCGCAGAAAGCCGAGCACCTTTTCCTGTCTGTCTGACATAGTTTGTGTCTTGTTTGGAATTTGCTGCAAAGGTACGAAGAAAATCTGAATTGGAGAAACAGAAGGGACATTTATTTTGTGTCCTTCCGGCGACTTCCTAAGTGCCTGATTCTCAGTGTGGCGTGCCACGCCGAAAACGCCGCCTGCGGCGTTGCCCATTTCCGCGTGCGGCGTTGGGCATCGCCGCGTGCGGCGATTGCCAATTCCGCAGGCGGCGTTTTTCATCCCCCTGTGGGGCGATTTCAGGCCTTGCAAATCATGTGGAAAAATGCGGGGCGGCGCATCGCCTGTCGCACCATGCGAAGGGGGATGTTTCTATACGGACTCCGTGTCCTTCAGCTGCTCCAGCAGACATTGGCATCCCAGCAGCACATCGCGCCACGTCGCTTCGAAGTCGCGCGTGTACCACGGGTCGGCCACATCGCCTGGCCTGTCCGTGAAGTCGAGCAGCTGGCGGATCTTGTTGTCGGGGTCGCCGCCGCAGATGACCTTCATGTTGCGGATGTTCCACGCGTCCATGCCGATGAGCAGGTCGAAGCGGTCGTAGTCGCGCCTCGTCATCTGCCTTGCCGTCTTGCCCTTGCAGGAGATGTCGTGCTCCGCCAGCTTGCGTCGGGCAGGCGGATAGACCTCGTTGCCAATCTCTTCCGTAGAGGTGGCTGCCGACTCGATGTGGAACTCGTCCTCCCGGCCCGCCTTGCGCACCAAGTCCTTCATCACGAATTCCGCCATCGGGCTGCGGCAGATATTGCCGTGACACACGAAAAGTATCCTTTTCATATCCATTATTTTGACTTTAGGCGCAAATATACAAAAAAGTTCATAGTCCATAGTCCATAGTTCGTAGTTTTTTTTGTAACTTTGCAGCAAAAGAAACAAAACACTTTGCACTATGAGACACACATTTACCCTTAGCCTGCTTCTGCTTCTCGCCTTGCCTATGCAGGCGGACAACTGGATGAAGCGGCTTCCCGACAATGCCTATGTGGCAAACCTTTCCATCCCGGGCAGCCACGACACGGGCACAGGCAACGGTTTCCCCGGCATCACGACATCCATCTACGGACCCTTCGGCGACAAGTACGCCCGCACGCAGGACAAGAGCTTCGAGGAGCAATGGAACCTGGGCGTGCGTGCCTTCGACCTCCGTCCGTGCGTCAAGAACGACTACCTCAATGTCAATCACGGCATCGTGCCTACTAACCTGCGCTTCGACAACGCCCTCTATTTCCTGCGCGACAAGCTCAAGGAGAATCCCTCGGAATTCGTGGTGATACACATCCTTCACGAAACCGACGGCGACGACAATGCGAGCAACTACGGCGAGCGCCTACTCGAGCTGCTGGGGCGCGACGACCTGAAGGACTTCCTCGTCGATTTCAAGAAAGACCTGACGGTGCGCGAGATGCGCGGCAAGATTCTGTTGCTCAGCCGCAACGAATACGCCAGCCAGCCCGTAGGAGGCTTTTTCAGGAACTGGACGGGGCAGTTGGATTGGAACGCGCAGAGAAACGGACAGATTAGGGGGGCAAGCGGCGCTACGGCTACCCTCTACATGCAGGACTTCGCCGAGACATGGCGTGACGGCGACCTCGACCGCAAAGTGGCCGGCGTACGCCAGCTGCTCGACTTCAGCACCAAGCACAAGACCAGCACGGCAGCCGACATCGTCTGGGTCTATAACTTCGCCTCCGCCTACTCCAAGACATCGAGGCTCTACATCCCCTTCGTGGTCGACCAGGAAGTCTCGTCGAGCGACGGCTACCGCGACAACGCTGCGCACACCAATGCCGCCATCATCGACTACCTGAACAACCCGTCGAACACCGCCGGCCCCACCGGCATCATCCTTGCCGACTATGTGGGCGTCAACACGAGCAACGGCTATGAGACACGCGGACTGGACCTCGTGAACACCATCATCGCCAACAACTTCCGCTATCTGAAGGATATGTATGAGGTGGGAGAGAGCGACGCCACCTATCGCAAGCCCCTCGACATGAGCGCCCGCATCGTCAACACATGCTTCAACAGCAACATGCTTCAGGGTTGGGAAGGCGACCAGTTCGGCGCCGTCAACCCAAAGGAGAACGCCGAGCACTTCAATCGCAACTTCAATACTTACCAGACGATTACCGACCTGCCCAACGGCGTCTATGCCATCGGCTGCAGAGCCTTCTATCGCTGTGGCGAGGCACAGGAGGCGTACGACCACTATCGCATCAAGGACAGAGCCTTGCGCAACGCTTGTCTCTATGCGGTGACGGGCTCCGACAGGCTCACCTTTCCCATCGCCTCGCCCTTTTCCAAGAGCGTCACGGCCGCGAAAGGCGTGGGCAGAGAGATTGCCGCACTGAACGGCACTCGCAAGTATTACATGCCCGATGACATGATTGCCGCTGAGTATTACATGCATTCGCTCAGCTACTTCGACAATGTCATCTTCGCAGGTGTGGACAACCACACGCTCACATTCGGCGTCTCGAAGAGCCAGGCAGCAGGCATGGACTGGTGTGTGTTCGACGACTTTACTCTGACTTACTACGGCAATCAGCCCACAGCATATCAGACATGGCTCAGGGAAATGAAGAAAAAGAAGCTGGGCTATGTCACCGTGACTGTCAGCAAAAGCTACCTGGATGCCTACAATGCCGCATACTCCGCCTCTGCCTCCGACAGAGAGAGCGCCATCGCAGCCATGCAAGGCATCGACGCTGCCTGGGAGGACATAGCCCTCAATGCAGAACTCTGGGCTCAGTATAAGCAGTTGGCTGCCGAGGCGGAGGGACTGTTCAATAGCAATCAGTACAGCGAAGAATCCAGGGACTTCCTGCGCTCGTACTACGAACGGGTGTATCTGACGAGGCTAAGCGAACTCGACCTCACCAACGAGCAATTGCCCCAAGCCATAGAAGAACTGCGCGCCTACATGGATATGATGTGTACCGGCGAGTGGTTGGGCATTTCCCCTCTCAAAGAAGACAGGACAGAAGGCCAATGGAGCATAGACGGCAAGCCTGTCTCCAATACGCAGCAGCCCGGATTGTATATCATCCGCAGCTCCGACGGCAAACTCCGCAAGGTGCTCCGCTAATTATTCGCCACGGTCAGGGCTGGGCCGGCATGAGCGGTACAAATCCAGCCCCTTCTCCCTGTCGCTCGACACCAGCCTGTAGCTCTCATCCAAAAGAGGTTGGATGAGCAACGTCTCGTTGCTCTCATAGGCGTCTCGCTTGACCATAATCCATTCCGGGCGTTTCGCGGTGAATGTCGTCACGATAATCGAATCCCATCCCGGAATCCTGTCCCTGAAGAAATCCTGCAAGGTGAAGAACGGAGCCGCAGGGCGTATGTCCCTCTCAAGGTAGATATAGGGAGTGCTGTTATAGGCCACAAACGACGAGTAGTCAACCTCGGGCGACCGATGCAGGAAGGCTTGGATGTCCACCCTTTCCTGATTAGTATATGAATAGAGGTAGTGCATCCAGCGTATCTTGCTGCCACATGCCACCATCATTATAGCGACGACGGCAAACAGTAAAGTGCGGGAGCGTAGCCTGTGGACTTCAATCATAGCGATGGGGAACAAGGGCAATACAATCGTTCCATAATTCCCAAAACCGTTGCCTTGGCAGAACCATATAAAAGGAAGCAGGGCAGCACACAACCATGTGCATATCCTGAGAGATTCTTGGCGCCTGAATATCACTAAAAGGAAGCAGACGAACAGCAGCAGGATGCTGTTGAAGTAGCTGAGGAGGAAGTAGTGAAGTCCGCTTTCAAGGACGTCCTTCGATGAGTTGGAAGCATAATGGAAAGCATACAGGAAGGTGGCATTCCACATGGACTGCAAAGCGTCATGGTATAGAAAATAGGCAATAAAAGGAAGCGTGACAAAGAGGAACCCCAAGACGAACGCCGTAATGCAAGAAATCAGGTTCCGAAACATTCGCCGCTTTATCAGCACAACGGCCACTACAGCAACGGCTCCGCATATTGGCAAGGCATTAGTGAGGCGTGTCAGAAGGCATGCTCCAAAGGTGACGCCATAGAGGAATGCATAGGAAAGCGGATGAGTAGGCTGATTGCCAGTCTCAGAAGCTTTAACCCACTTCACGACACCATAAAAGGAAAACATTAGCAGCGGCAACATGTATTCCTCCGTAAGGTTCCCCCCGCTATAGGTATAGGAAAGACTTGCCAGCGAGACCATCGTGAGCACGAAGGAGGCCTTGACATGAAAATGCGTGCGGAATATCCTGTATGCTCCAATAAGGGTAATCGTCAAAGAAGCGATTTGCAGGAAATAGACGCCGAGCCGAGAAGATGCAATCCAGAAACCTACAGCATTCACAAAGAAGATCAACGGTCCTTTCAGATCCCATAAATCCACATAAGGCAGGCATCCCTGTGCCCAGTACTTGCCAATGATGTTGAAAATCGCGGAATCGGTATTGTCCCCCCACTCCTTGAAAATAGGCGAAGTGTTGTATGAGAATATCGTGACAAACAGCCACGCAACTCCCAGTAACCCCAGCCCAAGATACAGCCTTCTGCTCAATAGTCCTTTGCTCAATAGCTTTTTACTCATAACTGCTTGTTGTCAGATACCCCTCTCTGCCCAGTCGCTGCTGTCGAGGCTGCGATATTTCTGTTCTTTTGTTAAAAGCTAACCACCCTCAAAGTCGTTTCTGTCGCGGGCAATTTGCTGATAGACTGTAATCAGTCGCTTGCAAAGATTTGTCTTTGGAAGAATGGATGGCGGTATTAAGGTTCCTTCATATATTTTTGAGCCATGATTTGAATTGGTTATGTGAGTCAACCCAATGTATTTACATAGTTTTTCTCCTATCGCAGAAACGGCATCTGCCACGATAGATGAGAAATAAATTTCCCTATCGTATAATTCTAAAATATGGATAATGAAGCCATCGAACAAGGCTTTAAAAGCGTTTGTGTTATGGTAGTCAGGGTGAATAGCTATGGAAGAAAAGTAGAGTTGGTATGTGTCAGGGAAATCATAGGTTTCTATTTCCTCTGAAGGAATATCTGTGTCTATAGTCTCTCCGCTTCGAATCTTTTGATAATAGTCATTATTGAGAGGCATTGCATTGATGTAGCCAACTATTTTTTTTGTTTGATTGTCCTCTATCATTACATATATTGCGGGATTCTTCTTCCACCAGTTTATGCAGGTTTCATACACGCCTTGGTATTCGTTCGAATACACGCAACCGTCTATTCCAACAGCCTGATAGATCATTTCAGGTGAAACGTTCCTGCCTATATAGCAATTGAACTTTTCCGAATCCAGCCGAATGCTGGACAGGGCATCGGAACGGACTTTGTCTTCTCTTTGTGCCATTTGGGAGTCTGTGGCATTTGGAGTTTGCCCAATATTCTGTCGAACTGTTTCTAATAAAGCAGGAAGGCTGTCTTGTATATTTCCTGCTGCAGATATCCAATTGAGATTTTTCAGGAAATACTTTTTCGCTCCACACATTTGAACATCCGATAGCATAAAAGTAATAACCGGCTTCTTTTCAACATCACAGCACAATTCGATTTCTCGGTCAACTTGTTCTGACTGGTTGTAGTACTCAGAATATAAAGCAACCATCACTTTGCATTCTTCAATAGCTTCTGTAATAGCTTTCGACCAAACCTTTCCGACGGGGATATCTCTATAAGACACAAAACACTTATATCCATTATGTTCCAGATAATCCACAATGGTTTTTGTTACATTTAAATCATTATTAGAATAACTTATAAAGATAGAATGACTCATAATTTCGGGAATTGTTTAGGAAATAATAAGGCTGTTAACAAATTGAAACGAGTTGATTAGGATATAATTTGAACACAATTAGTTGCAAAGATATGAAATAATTTGGTAATTACAATACAGTTGAATAAAAATATCGTGAAAAGGAGGTATAAGAACGACAGGTAGCGTGTGCCGAATGGGTTGAAGGCGCCGAAATAAGTTTTGTTGGGTTGGGGTTCCCGATGCTCTACGCGACGATTGCAAATGTCATGTGCCTAAATTGCGTTCATCACATGCCTAAATTGTCATCATCACGTGCCTAGTTTGTCATCACGACTGCAGGCCGCATAAATAGTCGCTGGATAGTTTATAAAGTTATACCTATGCAGGTGTGATTATACCAAATCTGGTACATTTGCAATTTGGCATAGCGTATCCATTCTGCCTCGTTTCCATCATATGTTTGTATGACGTCTTTATAAAATCCTGCCTTATTTTCGATATAGTTCTTCATTTCCTTAAGGTCGATGGGTAACCACTTGATGCTGCTATGTTCGAAGCCACTTTCGCTCTGATGCATAATTCGCTGAATAAATTCTCCTTCTGACAAAGGACTTTCTCCTGGTTTTAAGTTGTCGCTTTTTCCCTTTAAATCTACTCTGACGAGGGCTGTAACCATAATGCCTAAGTGCCTCACAAGAGAGAGACAGCTGATAGCTATTTGAGTCACCTCTTCTCTTTCTACGGCAAGTTCTTCCCACAGACCACGATAGACAATTCCATGCAGCGACTTCTCCTCAGAACCATGAGCGACATTTGCAATGTTGTTCATTGTCTCGAAGCCGCTAAGTCCCCATATGTTGCGTCCGTTCAGCTCATTGCTGCTTCGCTTGATAGCCAGGACATGGTTTGTTTGACCATTGATTACAATGAAGTTTACAAACACATTCCCTGGCATAGCATTATCAAAGTATTCTGAATAATTGCCCCCTATTATGGTTTGCTTTATCTTTTTCCAGTCTTCAGGATACTTGGAAAGGTACTTGGAATTGACATCGTGAGCAAGATAGTCGCATGTAGAAACCTTCAGGACCAGTCTGTCGCCATTGACTGTATCTTTGTTGTCAGGTGAGAAGTATGTAACATAGCTGACGGCTCCACTCCTTTTTGCTTCTTTCTTCAATTCATCAGCATACATCTTTTCCCATTCCTCGGGAGCAGAGATGAACGGACATGTTATTTTAGGAGCAATCATGTCGTATGTGCGAGTTTCATCATAAATGATTTCAGCCTTTTGTTCATTTAACCTGTCTCTCGAATTCCATTGGCGTATCAGCAGTATCTCATCTGCGAGAGGATTGTAGTCAGGTATTTCCCTTAGGCTTGTAAGGTTGCGTCTTATAACATTTCTCCGTTTTAGATAATCATCAATTTTCGTGGCAATAACACCTAGGAAGGCTCCAACTATTAATAAAAATATGTCCCACATAGTTTAGTTTGATTTTGTGATTTTACTTTTAAGATTATGTTTCTCAGATACCCCTCTCTGCCCGGTCGCTGCTGTTGAGGCTGCGATAGCTGATGGCTTCAGGAGTCAGGCGTCCTTGAAGTGCTATCAGTAGTTGCTTCAAGCTGTGGGCAAACATTGATGTATAGTGTTGAGCCCCTTTGTCGCAGAGGTGATAAGAATCTTTGAAATAGTCAGGATGATTGAGATAATAACTTGAAGTGTGATAGTCGAGCAATGGAATCTGATGTTGTGCCGAGAACGCTTTCAGCTGGGCATAATAAGTAGAGTCCACGATAGAAAAGGCGGGTGAAATCATAAAGCAAAGCATGATGTCTCTCTCCTTACATCTTTGAATGAACTTTTCCATGTATTCCAACTTTTCATTGCTGAGATGGAACGGTTCTGTGTTCCAGCGCGTCAGCTCGGGAGGCGTATCAGGTTGTGGGTTGGGGATATAGCCGTGTTCCTCGTTGTCCAGATGGCTCTTAAACTGCCCGGTAATCATGGCAAGGACCTTAGTGTTATAACGGAAGAGATGGGACAAATTGTAGAACGGATAAGTGCCTGCGAGCCGAAATACAGAGTCGGCCTCTGCACATACCCCAAAGTAGGGTGCAAAATAGCCTGTGGTGAGAAATGCGGCTTCTTCTTCGTCAAGAAAACTGTTCTGCACTTCCATGCAGACCACCTTCGGCGTATGGTATTGCAGGATATAGCTAAGCACCATATACTGTGCGAAAATGTTGTCGGAACCGTCGATGCCTGCATTATAGACGCTCATGTCTAAGGAGTCGGACAGGATGGAGGGCACATAATGGCCGTTGCATCTGGAGGTTCCCATGAGGACGACATCCGCTGAGAGGTTTTCGACGATGTGTATTATTTTTGAACTTGTGGTGTCCTGAGAATGTTGCTGAAGCCACCACATTATCGCAGCACCGCTACGGTCGATGGCCAACCATAAAGCGAAGATGAGAAACAGAGACAGGAAGAATCTTTTCATTTGTGCGGGCTGTTAGAACTGGAAATATATGAACTGATTGTTGCCAAAGATGCCAAAAAGAGAAATGAAGGCAATGAGTGATGCCATGTAAACATACTGGGCCAAGGGTATGCGACCGAGCGTGCGACGAATGGCCCAATCAAACTCCTCCGACGACTCTTTCACAAGGACTATTATGATGGCCATCAGAGCTGAGGCTATGACGCCGTAGCCCACATCTTGCACATAGGGGATGCCCAAGTCTGTGACCATAGAAGTGGCAATAGTAATAACATCAGACAGGCTGTCAGCACGGAACACCATCCAGGTTATACATAAGAACACGAAGGTGACTACCCAATAAAGGAGTCTGGCCGGACTCTGATGCTTGTCATGAAAGCCGAATGCTTTTTCAAGGCATAACGCCAGTCCATGGAGCGTACCCCAGCAGAGAAAAGTCCAGTTGGCTCCATGCCAAATACCGCTGAGAACGAATGTTACGAGTAGATTGAAATAATGGCGCACACGCCCCACGCGATTACCTCCGAGAGGGATATACACATAATCCTTGAACCATGTGGACAGCGAAATATGCCACCGATGCCAGAACTCGCCTACAGAGCAGGAGAAATAAGGGTGGCGAAAGTTCTCCATCAGTTGAAAACCTAATACCTTGGCGGCACCGATGGCTATGAGAGAGTAGCCGGCGAAATCTCCATAAATCTGGAAAGAGAACAGAAAAGAAGCCAGGAGGAACGACCCGCCGTTATGCTTGTCAACATGATTGAAAATGGTGTCAACATACAGTCCGCAACGGTCTGCAAGAACAAGCTTCAGAAAGTAACCCCATAGCATCCATCTCAGACCTTGCATGACACGAACGTCATCGAAAAAATGCTTAGACTTGAACTGAGGCAGCAGATTGCAGGAACGCTCAATCGGGCCTGCCACCAGCTGAGGGAAGAAAGAGACAAACAGGGCATAGGTCAGGAAGTTGCGTTCGGCAACCGTTTTCCCACGATAGACGTCGATGGAATAGCCTAAAGCCTGAAAAGTATAGAATGATATGCCGACAGGCAGCAACGCATCAAAGCTTGGCACAGAGATGGTGAGCCCTGCAAGTTCAAGGATGTCGTGCAAGTTCAAGGCCAGGAAATTGAAGTACTTGAAAAGCACAAGTATGGATAGATTGAGAACTATGCCCGCAGTAAGACAAAACTTCCTCCTCCATTGCTCCTTCGACCGCTCGATGGCAATCGATGCCAGATAGGTCAGAACCGTACTGGTAAGCAGGAGCAAGGCATAGACGGGCTTCCAGTTCATATAAAAATAGTAACTGGCCAGCAACAGCAACAGGTTCCTGTACTTGATCTGGCGGGCGGGAATGCAAAAAAACAGAATGCACACCGTCGGGAAGAACAGTAAGAAAGCTAATGAATTAAAAAGCATGGCCAATATGTTTTGTTCTGTGTTCGGAGCTTCCGGACGTGTTCCGGCAATTCAACGAGATAGTTCTATGTTCCCCTCTCTGCCCAGTCGCTGCGGTCGAGGCTGCGATAGCCGATGGCTTCGGCGATGTGCTGCGTCTGGACTGCTTCGCTGCCGGCGAGGTCTGCTATGGTTCTTGCCACCTTCAGGATGCGACTGTAGGCTCGGGCAGAGAGTTTCAGCCGTTCCATTGCCATGCGGAGCATGTCGAGCGAGGCATTGTCGGGCTCCGCGAACTTGTGGAGCATCTTCTCCGTCATCTGGGCGTTGCAATGGATGTGGCCTCTCCCCCCGCCCTCCCCGAGAGGGAGGGAGCTAAAGCGCTCTTCCTGAATCTTTCGGGCCGCAATCACCCTTTCCCTGATGACTGCCGACGTTTCTCCCGGCTGCATCTGCGAGAGCTGTGCAAAGGGCACGGGCTGGACTTCGCAATGGATATCTATCCGTGCGGCAAAAATATACTCCTTAAATTTATGACATATATCCGTTTTCCTCGTAAAACTTCTTCTACGGGAGCATCGTCTTTCATTTATAGGACTATATGTTAAATTCTGCATTGTTACACATTATTATATATAGCGAGTGCAAAATTACTATTTCTTTTCGAGAATTTAGTGCCATTTGTTGATTTTCGGTCAATAATTGCATCACTTTAACAAAGTTTGGTAGGTATGTGCTAAAAACCGAAAAAATGTTTGTACCTTTGCACCGTAATATGAGCATCATAGTTTCATATCCGTATAAACCTGAGATAGATAATATCTTAGACAAATATCTTCCAGGTACTCATCCTATTGATCGGATGAAGATCTCCTATGTTCGCCCACTGATGAATGAGGCAGGCTATAAGAAGTATGTCTCAATACGTAATTGGCTCAACGTCTTAATTCAACTAAAATGTAATGCGGTCAAGGTTAAAGTGAATGAAACGGAATACAAGGACATTGAAGATAGAAACATGTTCGTTAATGTTGTTGTAGCCAAAATCAGAACTTTGTTAGAGAAACGCAACTACAAATATATAGAGCAATACGTTCAAGAGCATTTGGAGAAGAATGATACTATGACAGAATCGATAGTATTGTTCAATGTCATAAGCAGGCTGAAGGATAAATATGAAACAGACAATATAGAAGATATAAGTCCATACGATATTATGGATGTACTTCCTACTATTTTCAAAAGTGAGATAGAAAGTCCTACTCCACTTATAGATAACAACGATGAACCTACTAATGATTATTGGGCTTGGGCTATGATGCCAACATTGCTTAATGGATCAGCTATAGATAAGGCCATTATTGATTTTACAGATGAAGTATTGGGCATAGAACAGATAAGCTTCAAAGATGTTATTCACGGTAGATATATCTTATCTTTGAACAAAAGTATTAAAGAGGCAATGGGCAGTGATGGGCTAAGTAATATGCTTTGGGAATATGATTGTTTTATTTCTGATAAAGACATACCACTTAATTCACCAGAGTATAAGCACTATCAGAGCATCTTGGAGTATGTTAATAACAGAGACTTTCCAGACAATATTCTGGCTACGTCACGAATGGCAGCTCATTACATTTACTTTATTCTTACTGGCAATATCATTGCACCTAATGGTACTGTACCCATTAAGACAGCAAGCGCAATTTATGACTTGTTATTGTTGTTTGGTTATGGGAAATACGAGAAAGAACTAAATGAACTTTATGAAGATAAAGCAAAGTACGATAGAATAAAGTATTATTTCAAAGTTGACAAAAGCACTGGAAATTACTCTAAAGACTTCTAACATTTTATAGCATATATAAATACAGGGAAAATCAGCAATGGTTTTCCCTGTCTTTTTTCCCAAAGCAGGGTGAAAAATCGCCGTACCTTTGCCCCCGAAAAGAGACAAAGGACAGAATTTCCCTGTTTCGGGTTGCTCTAAAATGTATGAGTTCAACAGACAGACATATCGCTATAGAATCGCCAGAGACCTACAAAGAATATCTGACGGATCTATTCTGTATGTCTGTCAGCAATTCCATTACTCCAGAAAAGTTTCAACGGAATTTATATGATTATGCGGAACAATGGGGGCGTGTGAAGGATGCTGCTGACACAGACATTAGGAGGGTTGAAAATGTAGAATATGCTGCTAAGATGATTATATCAAAAGGAGTTGATGAGAATTGGGATAGTATAAAAAATAATCAAACAACTAATGTGAATAACAATGAATCAAGAGAACAAAATGGCAGAAACGACTCAGATGAACGTTGATGCACAGCCACAGGAGCAGGGCGTAGTTATGGCTCAAACACCTAATGCTGAAGGTGGAGTTGATCAGCAAGCCAGTACAGAGGCAAGTTCCGTACAACAAGAAAATGTTCCTCAGAAAGAGGAAACTGAAACTATGTCAGATATTGAATACCTCACAAACAAGTTCCAAGAGAATAACATCAATCCTGATGGTGTACCCCTAAGTGAGAATGAAGGAATCAAGAGATTTTGGATTTATGGCTATTTGCAGCTCATAAACTCTGGCTACAACTTTGGACTTCTCGCCATTAACCGCCATGTAAAATCAGCACCTCTGGCAAAGAAGAAGAAGTCTATCAAGAAGGCTCATGGTGTCATAGTGCCAATACTGGTGCAAACCGCAAAGAAGTGTCTTGACGAAGGTCTTGGCATAAGGCTTGTCTCTGGAGAAGAAGTTACTGAGAATACCCCAAACTTGGATCACATCCTTGTTATCATTGATGGCCAGCACCGTCATCAGAGCATGGAAGAAATACTTCACGAGACGGTCAAGGATATTAAGAAGGCCGTTGAGAAAGGTGAAGAGGAAGATGTAAAGGAGTTGCTTAACGGCTTCCCTCACAGCTACTACACCCTACCTCTCTCAGATCAGCCGATACATACTATTCTCCGTGAGTGCAACGATGCAACTAAGCCTTGGGGGGGCACAGACTTCCTTGTTTCGGTTCTTCTCGGTATCGACCCGGTAAAAAAAGGTGTTGATTTCAAGATGCTCAACTGGGTTGCATCTACAACGACTGACTGCGGTGACACTGCTACATGGCTGTGGGCAACTTTAGACAAATCGCGCATCTATAGCAAAGCCTATATCACAAAAGCAGCTGAGGATGACAAGAAGCTGAAAGAGTTGGCCGCTACTACAGACTTCGAGAATGGCAAGGCTATCTACAATGCGGCTAAGGCTTCCCTTTCTATTGACGTAGTGAAGCTAAAGTGTGTTCCTGGTTGGGTAATCGATCTGATTAAGAAGGAGACTGAAAACCAAGGAAAGAAGCAGGTTTGTGAGAACATCGTGAAGTTCTTTGAATCAAAGGACGTTATGGATGCCAAGGATATGTTTAGAGCTTTCAAGTCTGACACCGATAAGGACAAGGTAGCGGTGAAGCGGACTAAGGATCAGAAGATAGAAGATAAGCTCACTGAACTGTGGGAGCAGTATAAGAATGGGAAATAAGTAATCAACGCTACCATGGTCTGAAATACGGCTGTGGTAGCATAATTCTATTTGCGATGAAGATAGAACTCACCTCAAAGGATGGCAAAGACGTGATGCAGTTTATCAACTGTAGCATTAACCTCCCTGCGGGCAATGGACTTTTCTTCATTCCGGCTGGTTGTGGCTCTGGTAAGACTACCATAATTGGGGATATTATCAAGAAACGGCACAATGAAGGAATACTTGTTGTGGCAGCCACGATTGAAGCAGCCGAAGATTTACGAGCCAAAATCCCGCTTACGGTAAATGCAGTAATTCTTCATAGTGGGGAAAATTCACAGAATGAGCTTGCTACCTATTGGAAGAACCCTGCGTTCCTCGAATCAAAAGAAGTAGTTGTTATCACCTCTGCTAGACTACAAATGGATCCTCCTACTTTGTTTGTCTCATACAACGGCAAATATAGGGGGCTGGTTATAGTAGATGAAATGGTCAACTTCTATCCTCCAGTTCAGAAATATCCGTCAGAACTCGAATCAATTCTTACCTATATTGACAAACAGCCCTTACATGAAGGTCACTCAGGTAAGCAGCTTGCTAATGGCTACTACAGACACATATATCAGGATATACAACAAATGGAGGCTGCATATAAAGCAAGCCATTTGAAGATTTTTAGCCAAAGCAATGCTCTCACCAAGTATAAACTCAGATATTTGTTTAGTCATATCAAAGATGTAGGATTTACCCCGATAAAAATCAGCATGAGCTATTTTTCTGCAATATCCCAGGTTCTACTTCTTGATGGTACTATAGACTGCCTGACAGATAACAAAGATAAGAGACTCTTGCCTGTAAACGGTTCGAGGTATGGGAGTAACATTTCTTTTCAGGACTTTAGCCTTCCATTTCGTAGAAAAGGTAGCCTGAATTTGACCCAAGAGCAGATGACCCTCTATCTTGAAAGACTGATTACAATAGTCAAGAATGAGGTTAAGAATGGACTTGTACTGATAGTAACATGGATGCACCTGTATGGTCAAAGTGGAGGTACTACAGTTGATGACCTGGAGAAAGAAGAGGCCAAGGATGATAGTTTTCCTAAGATGATAGCCCAATGCCTTGTTAGTTCTGGGATTGAGCCAAACAAGTTCTCGGTTATTTACCGTGGGAGCGGTCGGGATAGAGGATCTAATGAATTTAGAGACTATTCCAGCATCATCTTTATGGGAGAATGGTACATAGACAATAGCATTGTTAGCGAGATAAACAGAATGTTTGGTCTGAAATGTACCTATGATCAATATATGGAGTCTCTATTGATCCAGACCATTTGCAGAACTCGAATCAGGCAACATCAAGGCTTGCCTATCCATGTTTATTTTTCAGATGACTTAAATCGAATGAGAATGTTCAACGTACAAGAATACTTTAAGCGGAACTCCCCCTCCACTTGTAATATCAGTGGGATTCAGGAACCTGTCAAAATTAAGACCTTGCCTGAGAAAAAGGCTTTAGTTGACCTTGTTATTCTTTACTCTGTTGACCCTAAGTTAAGGGCTGCTGTTGAGAATAGCCAGCCTTATCAGTTCAACATCACTCTTGACAAGTTGTACTCTATCTTGCCTAAAGGTAGAAAAGCCAAAGACAGATATACCACACTAATCAATTATCTTAAACAGTTAAGTATCACAATGACCATTACATAAATAGAACCAAAAATTTTTCATTCCCTATAAATATATATATTATTAAAAAAAATAATTGGTTCTAAGTGTGGTCAGAAAATTTTGAAAATTTATGGATCAAGATGTATTAGTATCATGGTTTGTGAATATTAGAATCCCTACAGACCCAATTCAAGCCTCACTTATGGAAGTCCTCAATGCTATTAAGGATGGTATAACTGAGGTTGAAAAGACAGTCCGGCTGATTTCTCAGGAACAAGACCATCATAAGCGAAACAGCCTGAAGGTTATGGCACTCCCTGTATTTACACCTTGCGGAACATTTTCAGTTAGGGAAGATGCAAGTCTGATTCAGATGTCAAGCGTTATCTGTCTTGACCTTGATGACGTAAAAAATCCCCAGGGCGTTATCAATGATCTCCGCCAATGCCCCTTTGTATTGGCTATCTTTACTTCACCATCGCTTACTGGTCTGAAGGTTTTGATATTGCATGACCTTAAAGATCCTTCAAGAAATAGAGACTTGTATATTCACTTAGGAAACATGTTAAGCCTCACAGGGCGCAATGACCTCACGTTTGATACAAGTTGTACCAATATCTCCAGAGCTTGCTTCATGTCATACTCAAAAGATATGTACCTCAATACAGCGGCAACCGCTTTTCACGTCGATGTTGACACGCTCCCCATTGCTTCAGTTCCGACAAAAGAAACGAGGACGGCATCTTCGACACAATCTGCTGTTACAGCTATGCCTCTTTCAGTAACAAAGGATATTAAGGACACAATCGTTAAAACTCACGATTTGTTTGAGAAGTTCCATTCCATGTATGAGGGCAAACGTAACACAAACCTCTTTATCCTTGCATCTTTCTTCAAGGATAATGGTATTCCTTTGTCTTATGCAGAGGACTATCTGGTAGCCTACTATGTCGATCCATCTAAAGGATTCAATGCAGAAGAAATAAAAACTACCGTAAGGTCAGCTTATAAATAACTTAAACTCATAAATTATGGCAAACAAAAGAACATTTCAATCAGACATCTGGAATAAGGGTGTTAGGTTAAAGCATGGTCAGACATTCTTCGATCTTAAAAACGGATCGGCAGGAGTGTACCTGAGAATCAAACAATCGAAACTGCAAAAAGATGGTTCTTACAAAGACGAATGTATTACCATTATGCAGCCTGAACTTGGTGCGTTCAAGAACCTTGTTGACGAAGCTATGGCGTTATCTGGTCAGCAGCCTACACAAGCCCAGGCACAAATTCCAGTAAAGCCAGCAGGTCTAACTATCTCTCAGTTGAAAGCACAACAGGGGAAGAATGCCTATGAAAAGTGGACTCCTGAAGAAGAGCAGCGTATGATAGATATGCACAAGCAAGGAATGTCTTTTTCAGAGATAGCAGCTCTAATCAACCGTGGTGAGGGCGCAGTAAAAAGCAGATTAAAAAAGAAAGGAGTAATATGAAACAGTTTGTGATAGTTCGGTAAGTCCTCAAAAATAGGAAATTCACCATGAATGGCTATTGATACACTAAAGTTTAATCAAGCGAATTTCTGTTCTGCTTCATTTAATTTAACCATCAGATTAGTTCTCAGAAAAACTGATTTGATGGTTATTTTAATTTGTGTGATTAAATCACTCCAACCCGTGTAAAATAGGGGAAAACAGGAGGTTTTCTGCCAAAAAATGCGTAACTTTGCACCCAGTTATGGAGAGTATCAATTGCACCATAGAACATATCACTTATCAGAATCCTGAGAATGGGTATTCTGTCCTACAGGCAACAGTGAAAGGCTATCGAGAGCCACAAACTGTAGTCGGTAGTTTCTTTGAAGTTACAGTTGGTGCAGTTCTCAAAGTTGAAGGTGAATGGAAAGTCGATAAGCGATATGGCAGACAGTTCTCCGCTCAGTCTTGGTCTGAAACGATGCCAGCAACTCTCGTTGGTATCGAGAAGTATCTGGGAAGTGGTTTGGTTAAGGGAATCGGACCAAAATTTGCCAAACTGATAGTCGCTCGTTTCGGCCTTGAAACTTTCGATGTTATAGAGAATGACATTGACAAGCTCCTTGAAGTTCCCAATATCGGTAGAGGTCGTGTTGCAAAGATAAGAGCCAGTTGGGAGAAACAAAAAGATGTAAAGGACATCATGGTTTTCCTTCAGGGGCATGGTGTTAGTTCTACTTATGCAGCCAAGATCTACAAGGAATATGGAAAAGAGAGCATTGAGAAAGTCAATGGAAACCCTTACTGCCTTGCTGATGATATTTGGGGCATTGGTTTTAAGACAGCGGATTCTATAGCAGAAAAACTGGGATATGAGAAAAATGACCTTCGCAGATGTCGAAGCGGAATACTCTATACTCTCAGTAAACTTGCAGATGAAGGTCATGTATATTCAGAGCGTGAACAGTTGGTTATGTCTGCCAAAGAACTACTCCAGGCAGATGAAGAACCAATCAGTCAGGCCATCGAGCAGATGATCTGGGATGAGGATCTGATAATCGACGATGAAGCCATTTTCCTGCCGCCATTCTATTATGCAGAGTGCGGCGTTGCTAATAAGTTCAAAAGGCTCATGTCTGAATCTGAAGGAAGTCTGTTTGATAAGGAACTGAATATAGAGGATATTGTTAAGCAGACAAACATCCAGTACGATGAAGTCCAGATGTCAGCCATAAAGCAAGCCGTACAGTCTAAAGTAATGGTTCTGACTGGTGGCCCTGGAACTGGAAAGACTACAACAACGCTTGGTATCATTGCAGCTCTTGAATCTCTTGGGCAAAGCATTCTTCTTGCAGCCCCCACAGGTCGAGCCGCTAAACGAATGAGCGAGGCAACAGGCAAAGAGGCAAAGACAATACACCGTTTGCTCGAATATAACCCTGCTGAAGGTTATGGTCGGAATGACGAAAATCCTCTGGAGGGAGGTGTTCTAATAGTCGATGAATGTTCCATGATTGACGTGATACTGATGAACTCGCTGCTTAAAGCTGTTCCATCAACCATGAGGCTTATCATGGTAGGCGACATTGACCAGTTACCCAGTGTAGGTGCAGGAAACGTCCTTCGTGACATTATAGATTCAGGCACTGTTCCTGTTGTTAGGCTCACTCGTATTTTCAGACAGGCTCAGACCAGTAGGATCATCACCAATGCGCACAAGATAAATCAAGGTATATTCCCCGATATTAGCAATGGGCGCAATGCTGATTTCTTCTTCATCAAACAAGAAGATCCAGAGTTGGCAGCACAGGAAATCGTGAATATCGTAAAGAACCGCATACCCAAGGCATACCACTACAATACAAACGACATTCAGGTGCTTGCCCCAATGCAGAGAAGTGTAGTGGGTGCTACTAACCTTAATGTCATTCTTCAGGAAGCTATCAACCCTGTAGGCGAAAGTCTGTCAAGGGGTGGCTATAAATATCGGAACGGCGATAAGGTCATGCAGATACGGAACAACTACGAAAAGGAAGTTTTTAACGGTGATATTGGGGTTGTCGAGAATGTGAGTATTGAAGATCGAAGTCTGACAGTTCTCTTTGATGGTCGGTCGGTAACGTATGAGGATAGTGAACTTGACGAGTTGACTTTGGCCTATGCAACGACTATCCATAAAGCCCAAGGCTCAGAATATCCAGTTGTTGTGATACCTTTGCTGATGACACACTACGTCATGCTACAACGGAACTTGGTCTATACTGGTATCACAAGAGCGAAGAAAATCTGTATCATTGTCGGAACTACTAAAGCCCTTGCATACTCGATACATAATATGGTAGTCCTGAAACGGAATACCAAACTAAAAGAAAGGTTACAGGCATAACACCGAAAAGGCGCAGGCATTGGTTACTTATTCAGATGCGACATCTTTGAAGTTTCCGAGGTTTCATGGCTACGCCGAATATAGCAAATGCTGTTAGATACTGCTGTCTGGGATAGATGGCAGTATTTCTTGTTGGATGGATAATAATAAGGCACCAAAAGCATGATGCCTTACTACTTCGAGAGATTAGAGTAACATGTACGATATTAAATCATATACATCACTCCAGTTTTCAATTATCCATACCAAAGTGTTGTTGTGCTTTGCAACAAAACACTCAATTTTACTTGTTATGTACTTTAAATTGTCCATAACAAGCGGGCAAAATGCTGTCTGGGGTTTACTGGGGCTAAAACAGGGATTTACTAATAACTATCTGTAAATAAAAACTTTACACCTAAATATTTAAGTGTAAAGAATACGTCAAACAAAATATCAATAAGAATATTTAACTTTATGAGGTGCGATTTAACGTTTATTTTAGTTTTATCACGTCGCTCCACCTTGTTGTAGGGTTGGGGCTTCTATAATCATGTTTGATGGCATTGGCAAAAACATCAGCCTTGCCCTTGCCGTCTTTCCGTGTGTATTGCTGAGAACCAAGCACTATTGTTTCGCTTCCCTGCATTCTGTTTATGCGGTCTATCACTTCATCAAGCCGCTTCATCTTTTCAAACTGTTCAGCGTTAATATCAAATAGGTCTTGCTGGATAGGGCTGTCAGCACCAATACCCATCACTATCACACCGGCTTTCTTATATTGATACCCCTGCCTATAGATTTTCTTTAGCACCTCATTGGCTGTTTCAATGATGGTGATAGAAGAACTGGTAGGTGTTATCAATCGTTGCTCCTGAAAGTTCCAATACTGTGCAAGATCCTCTCTGAAGGCATTGGTATTGACGAAAACACCTACAATAGAGGCTACTGTTTTCTGCTGCCTCAGTTTCTCAGCACACCTTGCAGCATAATTGGAGACATGAGTACGCAGCGTATCGTAGTCGCTAATCATGCCGTTAAAGCTCCTGCTGGTACAGATGCTTTTCTTCTTCGCCATTTCCTCATTTGGCACACAGTCCTCTCCGTTCAACTCTCGCCACGTCCTTTGAATGACAATGTTGTTGAATGTCAGCTTAACCCAATCGCCATTGTGTGCGGCAAAGTCATAGGCCGTCTTAACTCCCAAGGCTTCGAGTTTGGCTGCATATCTTCTCCCGATGCCCCAAACTTCATCGATGGGGTACAGTTTAAGAGCCTTGATCCGCTTCTCATCATTGTCAATCATGCAGCAGTGACGGTAGCCCTGGTACTTCTTTGCAAAGTGTGAGGCCATCTTAGCGAGAGTCTTGTTTGGAGCCAGACCAATACTGACAGGCATACCCACATACTGCTTAATCTTTTTATGCAGATTCTCGCCCCATTTTTTCAAGTCCAAATGCTCCATGCCGTCGAGGTAGATAAAACACTCGTCGATACTATAGCGGAAGTATGCAGGAACTTCTTGGCTGATAAGGCTGACTATACGCCCTGTCAATTCTCCATATAGCTCATAGTTGGAAGAGAATACAGCTATCTTCTGGTTTGGGAACTGCTGGGCTAACTGGAAGTATGGTGTCCCGGCCTTTATTCCCATCTTCTTGGCTTCATTACTGCGAGCCACTACGCAACCGTCGTTATTGCTCAATACAACAACTGGCTTGCCCTCCAGGTCTGGCCGAAAGACACGCTCACATGAGACGTAGCAGTTATCACAGTCAATGATGCCGTACATACCTCTAATTAGTTTTATAAATAATTGAGTTCATTTGTTTCTCAACATCCGAGTACACCTCATCAAGATTCTCAAATTGGTTTCTTATAGACAATAACTTACACATCAATGTGAATACTATAAATCCTAAAAAATAGACATCTTCCCAGTTGACTCTGATTCTTTCAGCATGATGTATATATTCACTCCTAACTTTGTACATTTTGCTAATAAAGTCTGATAGTTCTTGTCGTTTATCAACTTCATTTTCAATAAGTATAGGGATGTATTTTTTCAAGTTTATGATAATTCCTTTTTTGTTTTTATCCAAAACGAGCATATCCAGTATAGAACAGAATAAAACTACTCGTTCATATATGTCAATTGTTGAAACTGCATTACTATATTTATGAATTGCATTCTTTAGAACATTGCAGAGGCTATTACTAGATTCAGAATAGTAATCATTATAGAGTTGAATAAAGCTATCTATTTGATATGTATGATTTAAGATTTTGTCATCTATAGTCGCTGGCATCCTTCTCCTTGAAAAGTTGACGGTTCTTTTATCTGTTTCAGGATCATCAACATTCCAACAGATGTAAACATAAACATCATTTTGTAATTCTCCTTTATTAAGTTCAAAAGCCCATTCTTTTATAACTGGATTCCTAGAAAGTTCGGAACATGTTTTAAAAATGTCAACAGCAAAAGAACATCTGTCAAATGCAACTTCCTTGGCAATTTCCAACTCTCCTATCTCAGTTGTACAAGCAAATATGGTTTCTTTAGAGATAGAACAATTACCATATAATAGTCGCTCAAACTGAGGGTGACTTTGAGTTTCAAAAGTGACATCTTTTGTGATATTCTTTTTTAGTTTTCCTTCAAAATAACGAGCATCGTATATGGGGAATGCAAATCTGTATTGTTTAATAGAACCGTTTAGTTTGTTTTCCACATATTGACACAAGGATTGATTTTCTTTTTTGAAATTAAATAGCCAATCAACAACAGTATCTTTAATGAAAGATTCAGATATTATCATGTTATAGTCCGCTTTCAATTTTTTTGAGATATTGGCTATTTCCATCAAAGTTGGATCATCAATTTGACTAATACTTTTCAAGGCATTATAATCGATCAGACCGTTTTTTTCAATTTGTTTAATGTTTGCTATTGGTATGTTTAGCAAATGAGTTAATAATGACCTCTCTTTGCTATTTAAATAACTGATGGTGTTTGATGAAAAAGATATATACTGCTGCATATTATTTCGGATAGTGTGTCTTAAATACTCTCAAATGTTCTAATCAAGTGAATAACAGTACCCCATACTTGAAATTCGTTTGGATCATCGACACGGAATACAGGGTAATCGTCATTGGCTGGACGCAATTCAATATAGCCGTCATTCTTGTGTGTCAGATCCAGGAACTTCATTGTAAAACCGCCATCCCACCATGCTACAACGATTGAACCATCATGTGGTTCTACAGCTCTGTCAATGATGACCCTATCGCCATCAAACAGTCCTGCGTCTTTCATACTGTCACCCTCTACGTCACCATAGAACGATGCTTCGGGATGCCTGATGTAGTCACGGTTAAAATCAAGCGTCTCATGCCTGTAATCGTCAGCAGGAGAAGGAAAGCCTGCCGCAACTCCAGCATGTTCAAGTTCAAGACTGGTATCGAATACTCCTTGTCGTATCTTAATATTTCCCATTGACCTCTTATTTGAAAAAACTATCTATGTATTCGGCAGTCTCTTCATTCAGTATTCTGTTTGTTTGCATGGTCGTTTTGAAACCATGTTTTTGAAGTTCGCTAAAGCACAAGTCATCAGTTTTTACCCTGCCAATGAATTTTAAGCGAACTGCCTTATCTGTTTCATGGGGAGTGGTCTTTTTATTTATAAGAGAGTATGCTGTATCATCAAAAGCATCATGTGATGATATATTCACCTTCTCCACAACCATTTTGTACTCAACACGCTTATA
>JAEEGK010000555.1_pt1 | contig 93094 bp, 77 predicted proteins | sample 8958771 | NCBI WGS metagenome assembly JAEEGK01 (sample SAMN16246547, study PRJNA631951) | gut metagenome | biome: gut microbiome; feature: rumen; material: SC-attached | host: Bos | place: Iran: Karaj | collected 2018-10
CATATATGTAGCCACGCTTTTTTATAGCATTCTCGAAAGGCATACGCTATGAACGCCCTTCGCGCCATCTGGGACAACCAAAAGCAGACTTGCCTTTGATAATTGTTCCCTGTTTACATACAGGGCAGGTCATTCCTATCCACTGATCTTCGTTGAAAGAGGTGGTATCAACTGATTCTGATGCCTTTGAACTATCTGTTTTCTTTGCAGTTTCAGTTTTTTTGCCCCGTGGTTTGAAACCAGCCGGCGACTCACCTTCACGACGTATTGTCTTTTGTGCCGAAGTTGTTTTTTTCTTTTTCAGTTCTTCGTCTGTAGTATAGACAACACGACGGTTGGAGTTATCATTTCGAACCGTAGTAACTATATCAACAACCATCTGCTTCAGTTCGTCGATAAACTGCTGGGCAGAGTATTTATGGTATTCAATATCACGAAGTTTCTTCTCCCAAATACCAGTAAGTTCGGCACTTTTAAGAAGTTCTTCGTGTATGAGGTTGATTAGTTCAATTCCCGTAGGGGTTGGTACAAGATTTTTTCGTTCCTTCTTGATGTAACGACGCTTAAACAGAGTTTCAATAATCGCAGCACGGGTACTCGGACGACCTATTCCATTTTCCTTCATGGCATCACGAAGTTCGTCGTCATCAACGAATTTACCTGCTGTTTCCATAGCACGCAACAAGGTAGCTTCTGTATAAGGCTTGGGGGGCTGAGTCCATCTCTCTGCAAGCGAAGGTACATGAGGTCCACTCTCCCCTTTCTTGAATACAGGAAGAGTACTTTCTACTGCCTCGCTGTTCTCCTCATCATCAGATGTGTCTTTTGTCTCCTTTTTGTAGATAACCTTCCACCCATCATCGATAATGGTGCGCCCGGATGTACGGAAGAGGATACTCGATTTGGAAGAACTGTCAGTTTGAGGTTGAGCAAGCGGGTTTGATTCGGAAGAACCGCTTACCTGACACTCACCAAAGACAGTAGTTGTTTCGAACTTCATGTCTGGGTAGAAAGCAGCAATGAAAGCACGAGCCACGAGGTCGTAAACTCGCTTTTCCATATCAGTCATCGACTGTGCAGGAACCCCCGTAGGGATAATTGCATGATGGTCGGTAACTTTCGAGGAATCAAATATTTTCTTGGATTTTATTAAAGCTTTACCTTCAAGAGGTTGAGTAAACTGTTCGTAACCACGAAGTCCTCGCAAAATGCCTGGACACTTCGGGTATATATCATCAGGAAGGAAGGTTGTATCGACACGAGGATAGGTAGTAAATTTTTTCTCGTAAAGCGATTGGATTGTCTGAAGAGTCTGTTCGGCAGACATGCTGAACTTCTTATTACAATCCACCTGCAACGACGTAAGGTCGTAAAGACGCGGAGGAGCTTCCGCTCCCTTTTTCTTCTGTATATCTATGACTGTAAGCGGACTATCCTTGACACTACGCAGAACATCAAGAGCCTCAGCTTCAGTCTCGTATTCAATCTGTTTATAGGTTGGAGTCTTACTCTTTGCCGTCTTTCCCTCTGCTGCTTCACTTGCCTTCTCAGCCTCAGCATCTTCATCGATGGTGACTGCTGTGAATTTCACATCGCGATAGAGTGTGGTAAGAAGCCAAGACTGTCGGGGAACGAATTCCTCTATCTCCTTCTGACGATTCACAATCAGAGCAAGTGTGGGAGTTTGCACACGACCAATAGAGAGAACCTGTCCACGCTGTTGTTGGTATTTCATCGTGTAGAGACGCGTAGCATTAAGTCCGAGAGTCCAGTCGCCAATAGCACGACTCAATCCTGCCTCATACAGACTTTGGTATTCCTTTTGGTCTTTAAGAGTCTGGAATCCCTCACGAATAGCTTCTTCGGTAAGGGAACTAATCCATAGACGTTTTACAGGACACTTCACACCTGCTTTCTGCATTACCCATCGTTGGATGAGTTCACCTTCCTGACCGGCATCACCACAGTTAATAATCATCTCGGCATCCTTGAAAAGACCTTCGATAATAGAGAACTGTTTCTTGATTCCTGCATCATCTTTCAGACGTATTCCGTAACGTTGCGGAATCATAGGCAAATCCCAAATATCCCAACGTTGCCAACGCTCGTTATATTCACGGGGTTCTTTCAGTTCACACAGATGTCCGAAGGTCCACGTAACCTGATAGCCGTTTCCCTCGATATACCCTTGCTTGGTCTCTTTTGCTCCAAGCACATTGGCTATATCGCGTGCAACAGATGGTTTTTCGGCTATACAAACTATCATCCTTTACGTTTTTGGTCGTGGAGTTGTTTTGCCTGTCGAAGTATATCGCTGGCAAATATGAAGTCGTTTAATTTTTTGTTGTCAGCATCCATGATTTCATCTTTCGAACCAGTCCATTCAGCCCTACCCTCACATATAAAGGTAATGTGTTCACCAATTCCCATCACACTATTCATATCATGGGTGTTAACGATGGTTGTGATATTATCTTCGTGGGTAATACCGGAAATGAGTTCGTCGATGACTATACTGGTTTTCGGGTCAAGTCCGCTATTAGGTTCGTCACAGAAAAGATATTTAGGTTGCAGCACAATAGCTCGGGCTATAGCAACACGCTTCTGCATACCACCACTAATCTCTCCAGGATATTTTCTTTCCGCTCCTTGCAAGTTTACACGTGAAAGACAAAGCTTTGCACGTCGAACTCTGTCTTCATAGGACATATCGCTGAACATATCGAGCGGGAACATCACATTATCGAGTACGGAAAGCGAGTCGAAAAGTGCTGCAGACTGAAATATCATACCCATCTCGCGTCGAAGCATTATCTTCTCTTTCTTCGTCATTGCAACGAAATCACGATCATCGTACATAATACGTCCGCTAGTAGGAGTAAGGAGTCCTACTATATTCTTCATAAGCACAGTCTTACCAGAGCCCGACTGACCGATGATAAGGTTTACCCTTCCGTTTTCAAAAACCGTGTTTATATCCTTCAGGACTTCCCTATCACCAAACGATTTGTATATATGGCTCAATTGAATCATGTCAGAATAGTTGTTAAGAAGATATCACTAAAAAGAACAAGGATGCTGCTGCTTACCACAGCATTAGTAGAGTTCTTTCCTACCTCAACGCTACCACCCTCTACAGAGTATCCCATATAGGATGAAACAGAGGTTATGATGAATGCATAAACAATAGCCTTAATTATACCACACCAAAAATACCATTGGTTGAAGTTGTATCGGAAACCTTCGTTCAACTCGTCTATTGTAGTCATACCCGAAAAAGATGTTGCATAAGCACCAGCTATACCACTCGCCACACTAAAGGTAACCAAAATAGGCATGATAGTCATAAGACCCATTATCTTGGGAAGTATCAGGTAATTAGCAGAGTTGACACCCATAATATCGAGGGCATCAATTTGCTGGGTTATTCGCATCGTGCCAATCTCAGAAGCAATATTCGAACCAACTTTTCCTGCAAGAATAAGACACATGATAGAAGACGAGAATTCGAGAAGCATAATTTCTCGTGTAGTGTAGCCCACCACCATTTTCGGCATCCACGGACTCTGGATATTCAGTTTTATCTGAAGACATATCACCGCACCAATGAAAAAACTGATTATCAGTACGATGGCAATAGAGTTATAACCCAACTGGAACATCTCGTTTACGTACGATTTCCAAAACATTCTCATTCTGTCGGGTTGAGTAAGCACCCTTCCCATCAGCATGGAATAGCGTCCCAGATGTATTAAGCCTTTCTTTATTGTAAGCACTTTATCGTTCCTTTTTAATAAAAATCGTGCGAAGATAGTAATTTTTTTGCAGAGAGTAAAAATTTTTGCACTATCTTTGTCCCGGCAACTAAAAATACAGACTATGATAAAGCATGTTATCCTTTGGACATTGAATCCAGAACTTTCTGATTCAGAAAAGAATGAAGTAAAGAAAAATATAAAATCAGGACTCGAAGGTCTTGTCGGAGTTGTTCCTGGTCTTATAGAGTTAACTGTTCATATCGATGGACGTCTCGTTTCCTCCAATGCAGACTTGATGCTCGACAGCACACTTGAATCGGAAGAAGCCCTCAAAGGTTATGCTACCCACCCTGCTCATGTAGCTGTTGCAAACGGCAAAGTACGCCCCTTTACTGTTCAACGCAGTTGTTTGGATTTTGAAATTTAACTTGTTGCGTGCCACTCTGAAATACTGACGGACGCTCGTCAGGATGTTTGACACTCAACTTAATATTCTGCAAGAGGATATTCTCAGCATAATATATATTGAATCCCCAAGCAGGTTGTATTCCGTGTGCTGAAGGCTCTGGATATTTTTTCAGTTCCTTAGTACGCGGTTGAACTTTTTTATGAAAGAAAAACGGATTACTACCTCGCTGGTTTCGAACATCTTCTAGGGTCAGTCCTCCTTCGTATTCAATACAGACATTCTTTATAGTCACATTGCGAACAGGACGACCTTCCTCCCCTGCAATAATACATCCATAACGGCTATCAGCATTTTTCACATTAATGTTTTCTATATAAATATCTTCAACAGTTGAAGGATGAAAATTTGCTGGTCCTCTCATTCTGTCACCCAGCCGGATATATATTGGCGAATTACATATATCGTTCATCTGTAGATTGCTCACCCTGACATTTTTCATCGGAGCTCCATCGACAGTTTCGAGAGCTAATCCACGACAATGTTCGAACGAACAGTCGCGAATGACAATATTCTCAAATCCACCATTACTTTCTGTTCCTAATTTGATGCGTCCAGTAGGACCGTCGCCATCAGGTGCTTTCTCTATATTGGTGGTGAACGTATTATTCATCATCGAGCCAACATCATAACCACTCACACGACAGTTCTCAATCAGTACATCTTTTGTTGGTTTTGCCCACCCAAGTGCATAAGAACACTTTAAAACGACAGCATCATCGTTAAGGGTATTAACATCACAGTTTTCAACGACTACCCGCTCGCAGCAGTCTATATCGATTCCGTCACGATTAGTGTCTATTCTTAATTTAGAAATTAACAAATCGTCAACCCCTGTCATCAAAACGGCAAAATGCCCGCAATTCAAGAATTTAAGTCCTTTGACAGTTACTTTTTTGCAATTCTTCATAGCAAGGGCTTTATTTGCTAATGGCTGTCCGAATTTGTTAGTGCGCTGTTTAGAACGACTCAACACCCCGCTACCGTCTATCAATCCTTCACCCTCAATACAGACATTTTCGATTTCTTCTCCCCAAATTAAAGAGTTATGCCAATGACTATGACCAAAATCCTGGTATAGTGTATCTGCCGGTTCTGCAGCATCATATCCCAAGTGTTCTGTTGGTTTGGCTGCTTTTATCACTGCTCCCTTTTCAAGGATTATGGTAACATTACTTTTCAAATGGACAGAATAGCACAAATAGATACCGGCAGGAACAACTATGGTATCTCCGCATACTGTCGCTTTTGCTATAGCTTCATTAATAGGAGGAGAATCGATGTGTATTCCATCACCTACTGCCCCATAATCCCTTACATTATAGACTTTTGCACTCACTAACATCGGTACGTAGAGTGTGAGCAACAATATAAATATATGCTTATATCTTCTCACTTATATCTGTCTATAAGATACTGAGGCAGTCGGACTATACATATATTCATGGAACGACCATCGTCGGAAAGCATAGCTGACTGAATTTCAATCTCTGTTCCGTCTGGTTTGAAAGTAGGATGAACATGATCGCGAGCTGTCGTCTTATGTCCTGCTGTTAACAGAATGCGTTCCCCCGTATGACGGTCTATGAGCCACAGTTCGCGAGCAAAGTCGTCACCTGCTAACCAATGTCCGTCCTGCGAACCGGCTACATGCCAGAAATTATCCCCTTTCACCTGTCCTTCCATAGTCAGTTCACCTGTACGCAAATTCACTACAGCTATACCCGTAGGGTATTCCTTTGTTCCTGCCGGTCCCCAATCTTTTGAGAATGCAAAAGACTCAAGACCTGGGATATTTCCTTCATCAGCATTTCCGTTATCATCTTTATTTTTAGGTGGATAAGGAGTTAGTTTGATAGGTCTGTGACCGATAATTGCTATAACCAGTTCGTCGGCACTTATAACAGCCTCGTGAGTCACCCAATCGTGTTCTGTCTCACGATAGATGGGTCGGAGGTTCGTTCCGTCGGCATTAACCATCCATGTTCGTATAGGAGCCTTACCTCCTGTTTCCCAACAGAATATCACTTCGCCTGGATGCCAGGGATTTCCTTGGATATGTCCTACCTTGAAATGAACTGCTACAACGGGTTCTGCCTTACCTGTCTTTAAGTCCATCTTACCTATTCCACCTGGTCCGGCACCCATTTTACGTGGTCCAAAATTCTTGGCTATAGGTTCTGCAATAGGCATTTTTCGGGCATACTCCTTATCAAGACGGAAATAGACGAAATCCTCACTACCGTCAAGAGCCATATCACCCTCGCTGCACATATCTGCAGGAATAGTTCCGCAGACGCGTTCATAATGTTTCTTGTTTTTCAGTTTTCCTGCCTGCGAATCGGCAAAAAGTCGTTCCAGATTCACTTCGACAACTTGCATTCCTTTACGTTTGTCATCCTTATCTTTCAAAGTACGCATATGGTACAGATTCATAGACTTACGAGCTACACATAGCATACCCGAGAAGCCGCCCTCCGTCACTTGAACTATATCACCAGTTTCCTCGTTCACTGCCATAGCCTCACCGGGAACTCGGTCAGAACGAAACACCACCCACTTACCATCGGCAGTCCACTGATTATGTGTCTGGTAAATTTTTGAGTCACCAGTTCCACTCTTACTGGTAAGAAAAACAAGTTCTATACCAGTACGAGGATCAGTAATTACCTTACGTTCTGAAGGGAATCGTCTTCCTATCTGTGCTTGAAGCATAGTAGGCAGCATAATCAGAGTAAAAATTAGAAATCTTCTCATAAGTCCGTCTGTTTTGGGTGGCTAAGTTAGCGTTTTCTTCTATATGTAACAAGAGTTTAGATAAGAATTTCTATTTAATTCTTAAATAGCCTCCATCAGTTAATAATAAAAATAATTGCAAAAAATCAGAATCGCACGCAGATACTGTCATAAAAAAGTCATAAATTCGCAGAGTTTTTTGAAATTATAATCACAAATGAATACACAAACTGCAACCTCACCCGCAAGAAACTCATTTATAGTTTCTAAAGCTCTGACAACATTCGTAATGGCTGCTGTACTAACCTCAGCTGCTAACCAGTTGGCTCACACTGCCGACTCAATGATTGTAGGTCATATAGTAAACACAGACGCTGTCTCTGCCATCAACCTTGTACTTCCTATCGTGGAGGTTCTCAACTGTTTTGGTTTTCTGATTGCATTCGGTGCTAATGCTCTCTGTGCTCAGGCTATCGGTAGTGATGACAAGGAAAGAGTGGCTAAGATATTCAGTTCCACGATTATTGCTGTGATGACTATCGGACTGGCTGTTTCACTGGGGCTCAGTTTCTTCAGCATGGACATCGTAGAGAAAATGTCGGACGAACCACGACTGAACCACATGGCTTTTTCTTACATCCATGTTTACGCTATGGGGGCTTGGCTACAAATGATGTCGTATGGACTGAGTCTGATGGTAGCAACCGACGGACAACCACGAATTGTAACGAAATCTGTCATCATCGGAGCAATTACCAATATCATTGTTGACATTCTGACAATCTACGTGCTGGGAATGGGAGTAGAAGGAGCCGCACTGGGTTCACTCTCTATGTTCATAGTAAACATCATAATCCTGATGCAATACATACGCAAGCCGGAAAGTTCTTTTAGTTTCAAATGGCCGGGCAAGGATTTCTTCTCTATCTTCGTTCAGAACATGAAGCAAGGGGCTCCTATCACTCTGAGCAACTCACTTATGGCAGTCACCATTTTGTTGCTCAACCACATAGTGCTCACATATCTGGGTGCCGACGGACTATTCCTTTGGTCTGTATGTCTGCAGATGCTTCTGCTTTCCTATGTATTCATTGACGGACTCATCGAATCGCTCTTTGCCATCGGTGGAATTCTAGTTGGCGAACGCGACGTGAAAGGACTTCAGATTTTGGTAAAAAAAGCACTGATGATTATCGGTTCTTTGGTTACTATAGTAATCATCCTCATGTACATACCAGGACTCGTAGGTTTCATGTTCGGTGTAACAGAACCTACACTTGCAACGGAACTCAACCGAGTACTTCAAATCTTTGCCCTAATGCTTATTCCATTCGCAGTAACACAGATTCTGCTAAGCACGTATCAACTTTTGGGGCATGAGAAGACAAGCGTCATCACAGCTACTGCACAGACCGTCTTTATGGTTATCACAGTATGGATAACAGCTGAGGTAGAAGGTGTAGAACTTTGGTGGGGGTTCGCAGTAGGATGTATTATGGTTCTCGCCCTGCAAATATGCAATTCCTTCATACAGAGTCGTCTGAAGCATAACACAATATCATCTATCACGATGATACCAAACGACTTGGGAGGATATACATTCGACCGTTCTGTAAACTACGACGAGAAAGAAGTCGGTTTAGTTCTGAACGACATTGATAAGTTCCTTAAAAAAGCTGGGGTAGATAAACAAAGTCTGTTTGAAGTAAACCTTTGTTGCGAAGAACTGATGACCAACATCGCCCGACACTCAGTTGGAAACATTCTGAAGCACACATTCGATGTTCACATCTACATCAACGACGAGGGTATTTTCGTTACGTTGAAAGATGCAGGCAAACCATTCGACCCAATAAAAGCAGGTAAGATGGCAGACAAGAATATCGGTAGCAAGGAGCATCCATATTTGGGACTCCGACTAGTTACAAATATCATTCCGGATATTAGTTACAAGTACATGTATGGTGAAAATACCGTACTGATATGTCGCAAGAACGATTAATTCTATTTTGCGCGTGAACATTATTAATTGAAATTTATGCATGGAAAGAGAATTTTTTTCCGTATCTTCGCGCCCGATTGTCTAATTTACAATAGAAATTAAAGTTTGGAAGAGCAGAAAAATACAAACATGGGGATGTTCTCCACTACAGCTACTACAAATGCGAGCGACGCGGAAATTCCTGATTTCTCGGACGATCGCATGACGTTGTACACGAGAAACCTTGTAAAGACATACGGAAAACGCACTGTGGTAAACGACGTATCTTTTCATGTGCGTCAGGGGGAAATTGTAGGATTGTTGGGACCTAATGGTGCTGGCAAGACTACGAGTTTCTATATGACAACTGGACTTGTAGTACCAAACGGAGGAAGAGTATTCATCAACAACACAGAAATCACTACCGACCCAGTTTCTACCCGTGCAAAGAAAGGCGTAGGATACTTAGCACAGGAAGCGAGTGTGTTCCGCACTATGAGTGTGGAGGACAATATTATGACTGTGCTTGAGATGAGATACGAATCGATTGAGGAACAGCATGAGAAACTGGAATCGCTGTTAAACGAATTCCGTCTGCAGAAAGTACGCAAGAACAGAGGTAACCAATTGTCAGGAGGTGAACGCCGCCGTTGCGAAATTGCTCGTTGTTTGGCTATCGACCCTAAGTTTATCATGCTTGACGAACCCTTTGCTGGTGTTGACCCTATTGCCGTAGAAGACATTCAGTATATCGTTTGGAAACTAAAGGATAGAAATATCGGAATCCTTATTACTGACCACAATGTACAGGAAACACTCTGTATTACCGACCGTGCATATCTGTTGTTCGAAGGTCGAATACTTTTCAAAGGTACTCCACCCGAGTTGGCAGACAACACAATCGTAAAGGAAAAGTATCTGGGTTCCAACTTCATTCTCCGTCCCAAGGACTTCCAGCTCATTGACGAGAAGAGGAAACGTCAAGAGATGGAAGAAAATCGATAAGATTCACTATTTACATTTTAATTATTTACGATTTAACTCTATAACGTGAAGAATAAAAACAAACTGATTGATGCTATCGTTGCAGGCATCGAGGAAAAGAAAGGTCAGAACATCACAGTACTCGATTTGCACGAGATTGGTGACACAATAACTCAATATCTGGTGATTTGCGAAGGCAACACCCCTATCCAGGTGAACGCAATTAGCGACTCTGTATGGGACATTGTTCATGAACGTACTGGCGAGAAGCCTGTAAGTACCGATGGTAAGAGAAACAACCTTTGGGTAGCTATGGACTATGTGGATGTGGCTGTACATGTGTTTGTACCTGAAGCACGCACTTTCTACGACATTGACAACTTGTGGGAGGATGCAAAACGAATCGGTTAAAACCCTCAAAGAAAATCCAATGAGAAACGAAATGAATAGCGAAATGCAGCAGTTGCAGAACGAATCGGACAAGAAGCAACCGCAACAGCAGAACAAAAAGAACGGAGATACACCCCAACCGCGTTTCAACTTGAGTTGGTTGTATATCTTGCTGATTGGAGGCATTCTTTATATGTACTTCACTGACAATGGCAGTGGAGCTGAAAAGAAAGTAGACTATACTGCTTTCAAGGAGTACATAGAAAAAGGATATGCAAGCGATGTGGTTATCGACAAACGCGAACTCGTACTGGAGATGTACGTAAAACGTGAGTACGACCGCAAAGTGTTTGGCAACGGAAATAAAAACAAAAACAAACGTGCCGTTGAAGTAGAAATAGGCTCTGTGGAGAAGGTTGAGGAATTTCTCGACAAAGCACAGGCAGAAGGACAATTTGACGGACGTGTAGGCTATAAGCAGTCTAATAACTTCATGACGAACCTTATCTGGCAACTTCTGCCTATGGTATTCCTCGTTGGACTCTGGATATTCATCATGCGAAGAGTCGGTGGCGGCGGAATGATGGGCGGCGGTGTATTCAGTGTAGGAAAGTCGAAAGCCCAACTGATAGAAGGGGGCGACAAAGAAGGCAAAATTACCTTCAAGGACGTTGCCGGTCAGGCTGGGGCTAAACAGGAAGTGCAGGAGATTGTTGAGTTCTTGAAGAATCCTAAAAAATACACAGACCTAGGAGGTAAGATTCCAAAGGGTGCTCTGCTGGTAGGCCCTCCAGGAACAGGTAAGACCCTTCTCGCAAAGGCTGTTGCAGGTGAAGCCGACGTACCATTCTTCTCCCTCTCCGGTTCTGAATTCGTGGAGATGTTCGTAGGTGTGGGTGCTAGTCGTGTACGCGACCTCTTCACTCAAGCAAAGGCAAAAGCTCCATGTATCATCTTCATCGACGAAATCGATGCCATTGGTCGTGCCCGTGCCAATGCGGCTTCTCTTGGAGGAAACGATGAACGAGAAAGTACTCTGAACCAGTTGCTCACAGAGATGGATGGATTCGGTACCAACAGCGGTATCATCATCATGGCAGCTACGAACCGTGCCGATATACTGGATAAAGCTCTGCTGCGCGCAGGACGTTTCGATCGTCAGATTCATGTTGATCTTCCTGACTTAAACGAACGTAAAGAGATATTCAACGTACATCTGCGTCCAATCAAAATTGACGAGACTGTAGATGTGGATATGCTTGCTCGTCAGACTCCTGGATTCTCAGGTGCTGACATAGCAAACGTATGTAACGAAGCCGCTCTGATAGCAGCTCGACATAACAAGAAATGGGTGGACAAGCAATGTTTCCTTGATGCCGTTGACCGAATCATAGGCGGTCTGGAAAAGAAAACAAAATTGCTCACCCAGGAGGAAAAACGCACTATCGCCCTTCACGAGGCTGGTCACGCTACTATCTCTTGGTTCCTACAGTATGCCAACCCGTTGGTTAAGGTGACAATTGTTCCACGCGGACAGGCTCTTGGTGCAGCTTGGTACATGCCTGAAGAACGTCAGATTACTACAAAAGAAGAGATACTTGACGAAATATGTGCCACTTTAGGTGGTAGAGCTGCAGAAGAAATCTGCACAGGCAGAATATCCACAGGAGCCATGAACGACTTGGAAACCGTTACAAAACGTGCCTACGGCATGATTGCTTATGCCGGTATGGGCGACAACCTGCCAAACCTCTGTTACTACAACAATCAGGAATACCAGTTCCAAAAACCATATTCCGACAAGACTGCCGAACTCATCGATGAAGATGTGAAGGCTCTGATTGCAAAGGAATACGAACGCGCAAAGAAAGTACTTATGGAACATCGTGAAGGTCATGCCCAATTGGCACAGATACTGATTGACCGTGAAGTTATCTTTGCAGAAGACGTAGAACGCATCTTTGGCAAACGTCCTTGGACATCGCGTACCGACGAGATTCTTGCAGCCAACGAAGAGGCTGAAAAGAAAGAACAGGAAAATAATGAGACAACTGCCACAGACCATAAGGCAGAAAACGAAGATATAATCAGAAAGAAAGCAATTCAGGCTATCTTAGAAAAAGAAAAGGAAAAAGAACATGAAGAACCTAATCATTAGAGCACTCACAGGAGTTATCTTTGTAGCACTCCTCGTAGGATGTATCGTATGGCATCCATATACTTTTGCTGCGTTGTTTGCAGTTATCTCTGCACTCACCACATGGGAATTCGGTACTATTGTAAATCGTAATGCAGACCTACAAGTAAACCGTTTCATCACTTCCGTATCATCTGCATACTTGTTTATTGCAGTATTGTCGTACAACGTAAACCTCATGGATGCTACAGTCTTCATACCATATCTGATAAGCATCATGTATTTAATGATTAGCGAACTCTACTTCGACCGTAAGAACAACATCCAGAACTGGGCATTTGCGCTGATGTCACAGATATACATCGCCCTACCCTTTGCCCTACTCAACACCATGTCGTTCGTCAACATGCCAGACTCATGTTTTCTGCCACAACTGGTTTACTATTATTGGTATCCATTGGCACTCTTTATCTTCCTATGGTCGAGCGACACAGGAGCATACTGCTTCGGCAGTCTGCTTGGAAGGCACCGTCTCTTCCCTCGCGTCTCTCCTAAGAAATCTTGGGAAGGCAGCATTGGTGGCACACTCGTAGCTCTTTTAGCATCACAGATTATCGCTACTTACATACCATTCTGTGATGGGCTGCAGGAACACTACTCTCGTTACGTATGGGGTGGCTTTGCACTCACAGTAGTAATATTCGGCACCTGGGGCGACCTGGTAGAATCACTCCTAAAACGTCGTTTGGGTATAAAAGACTCTGGTAATATGATCCCTGGACATGGGGGTATGCTCGACCGTTTCGACTCATCACTCATGGCAATCCCTGCTGTGGTAATCTACATCTACACGGTCATCCAGTACATCGTGAGATACTAAACCAAGAATTATAATTGAAAATCTTTTACACATTATATATAATATATTATGACTGAAATTATGAACCCCACTGAGGAGCTAATGGAAGAACCTCAGGCAGAAATCTCAACTACATCCGTACAGTATCAGAACACTCAAGAAGTGCTTGCACGCCTGAAGCAGATTGCAGAAAGCAAGGAGGAATCAACTCGCCAGGAACTCGACCTGCTGAAGAGTGTGTTCTACAAACTTCACAAGCAAGATATTGAGGATGCATACAAAGCGTGGATTGACGGAGGCGGCACTCCAGAGGAGTACGTTCCGGCTGAGAACAACGACGAGGCTGAGTTCAAGGCTCAGATGGCTGTAATCAAGGAAAACCGTGCAGAGTTAGCCAAGCAGCAGGAAGCAGAACGTGAAGCCAACTTAGAAAAGAAACTGAGTATCATCGACAAGATTAAGGCATTCATCGACAGTCCCGATGATGTCAACAAAGTATATAATGAATTCAAGCAGCTTCAGCAGCAGTGGAACGAGATTAAGGAAGTGCCTGCAGAGAAAGCTACTGAGTTGTGGAAAAACTTCCAGCAGGTTGTAGAACAATACTACGACACGCTGAAGTTGAACAACGAACTGCGTGCCTATGACTTCAAGAAAAATCTGGAGTTGAAAACTGCCATCATCGAAGCTGCAGAAAAACTTAAGGAGAACGATGATGTGATTGCTGCCTTCAGAAAACTGCAGCAGTTGCATGCCGAATTCCGCGAGATTGGTCCTGTTGCAAGCGAACTGCGTGAAGACATCTGGAACCGCTTCAAGGAGGCATCAACTATTATAAATAAGAAACATCACGAATACTTCGAAGCTCGCAAGGAGAAAGAAGAGGAGAATTTGCAAAAGAAAACAGAAATTTGCGAGAAGATAGAAGCTATCGACACTACAACACTGAAGACCTTTGCTGAGTGGAACGAGAAGAGTGAGGAAATCACACAGTTGCAGGCAGAGTGGAAAACTATCGGATTTGCTCCACAGAAGATGAACGTGAAGATATTCGAGCGTTTCCGTGCCGCTTGCGACAAGTTCTTCAAAGAAAAGGCAGAATACTTCCAGAGTGTCAGAAGCAGTCTGAACGAAAACTATGAAGCAAAGCTTGCTCTCGTAGAGAAGGCAGAGTCTCTCAAGGACAGCACAGCATGGAAGGAGACTACTGACATTCTTGTAGAACTGCAGAAGAAATGGCGCGAGATTGGTACTGTACCAAAGAAATACAGCGACCAAATATGGCAACGCTTCAATGCCGCTTGCGATGCTTTCTTCGAGGCAAAGAAAGAGGCAGGAGCTGACACACGCAGCGAACAGCAGGAGAACCTCGAAAAGAAGAAAGCTATCATCGAACGTCTTGCCGCCATCGAGCCAGGAAATCAAGAAGGTGAATTGCGCGATCAACTTCGTGCTGCCCAGCAAGAATGGAACGAAATTGGTCATGTGCCTTTCAAGGAGAAAGACAAGATATATAAGTTGTTCCGCGAACAGATGGATCGTCTCTACGGTGCTGCAAGCGAAAATGCTACCCGCCGTCGTGTCAACAACTTCAAGAATGCGCTGAAAAGCGGAGGTGGCGATAGACTGCGCGACAAACTGGTGCGCCAGTTGGACATTCTTAAGAATGAAATCAAAACCTACGAAAACAACCTCGGATTCCTCAATCTCTCCAGCAAGTCTAAGAGCGGTAATGCTCTTGTCGAGGAACTCAACCGCAAGGTTGACAAACTGAGAGCCGACCTCGAGGAAGTAAAGGCAAAGATAGCAGCTATTGATGAGAACGAATAAAAAATGAGAAGACTATGGAAAATAAAAGTATTGTTTCGATAGCTAATTATACGAAAGAGAAGATTCAGTACCTTCTCGATATGGCTACAGAATTTGAGGCTAACCCTAACCGCAAACTTCTTGAGGGTAAGGTGGTAGCTACCCTGTTCTTCGAACCTTCCACTCGTACGCGCCTCAGTTTTGAAACAGCAGCTAATCGTCTGGGAGCACGTGTCATCGGATTCTCTGATCCGAAAGCAACCAGCTCGTCGAAGGGTGAAACTCTGAAGGATACCATAAAGATGGTGAGCAACTATGCCGACGTAATCATCATGCGCCACTATCTTGAAGGTGCGGCACAGTATGCCAGCGAGGTAACAAACGTGCCTATCATCAACGCTGGCGACGGAAGCAACCTGCACCCATCGCAGACCATGCTCGACCTCTACTCTATCTATAAGACTCAAGGCACACTCGAAAACCTCAACATATATATGGTGGGTGACTTGAAGTACGGACGTACTATCCACTCCCTGCTCATGTCAATGCAGAAGTACAACCCTACATTCACGTTCATCGCTCCGAAAGAACTTGAGATGCCAGAAGAATACAAACTCTATTGCAAAGAGAACAACGTGAAATATATAGAGCGTCAAGATTTTGATGAAGACACAATTACCGACTGTGACATTCTCTACATGACTCGTGTTCAGCGCGAGCGTTTCTCCGACCTCATGGAGTATGAGCGTGTGAAGAACGCCTACATCTTGAAAGCAAACATGCTGGGCAAGTGTAAGCCAAACATGAAGATACTTCATCCGCTGCCACGTGTCAACGAAATCGAGTACGATGTTGACGACAGCATCCACGCATACTATTTCCAGCAGGCACAGAACGGCCTTTATGCCCGCGAGGCACTGATCTGTGACGTTTTAGGTATAACTCTTGAAGACATTAAGAAATATGGAACAAAATAAAGAACAACTGATGGTTGCGGCTTTGGAAAATGGTTCCGTAATCGACCATATCCCTACCGACAAACTGTTTACTATAGTACAGTTGCTGCAGCTCGATAAGTTCAAAAACGAAGTCATCATCGCCAATAATCTTGACAGTAAGGTGATGCAGAAGAAGGGACTCGTCAAGATAAGTGAGAAATTCTTCACTGAAGACGAAATCAGTCAGCTGGCAGTGGTTTGCCCGAAAATCAAACTCACCGTCATCCGCAACTACAAAGTGGTGGAGAAGCGCGAAATCAATCTTCCCGAGACACTCATCAACATTGTGAAATGTGCTAATCCTGTGTGCATCACAAACAACGAACCGATGCGCACATACTTCAACATTCACAACGCCACACGCACGGCCAAGTGCCGTTATTGTGGCAAGGAACAATCATTAGACAATATAAAACTAAAATAAGCCGATGAAATTTACAGAGCGCACAAAGCTTAACCTGAGCGAGGTAAATGCTGACGTGCTGAAATACTGGAATACGGAGGATGTGTTCCACAAGAGCATAAGTGAACGTGAAGGATATCCTTCATTCATCTTCTACGAAGGTCCCCCATCAGCTAATGGTCACCCGGGCATCCATCATGTCATGGGTCGTACCATCAAGGACACCTTCTGCCGCTTCAAGACCATGCAGGGATTTCAGGTGAAGCGCAAAGCTGGTTGGGACACTCACGGACTGCCTGTAGAACTTTCTGTCGAGAAAGAACTGGGCATTACGAAGGAAGATATAGGTAAGAAGATTAGTGTTGACGACTACAACAACGCATGTCGCAAGAACGTGATGATGTACACTAGCGAGTGGACCGACCTCTCGCAGAAGATGGGTTATTGGGTTGACCTCGAAAACCCTTACATCACTTACGACAATAAATATATCGAATCGCTGTGGTACCTTCTGAAGCAGCTCTACAACAAGGGTCTGCTTTACAAGGGATATACCATTCAGCCATACTCACCTGCTGCCGGAACAGGACTTTCAAGCCACGAACTTAATCAACCAGGCTGTTATCGCGACGTGAAAGACACTACCGTCACAGCACAGTTTAGAGTTGTAAAAGAAACTCTCAACTCTCAACTCAAGTCCGCCCTAAACAGGGAGGATTTAGGAGGGTCTGCTCAACTTCCACTCTACATTCTCGCATGGACCACAACTCCATGGACTCTGCCTTCAAACACAGCCCTCTGCGTTGGTCCAAAGATTGACTATGTAGCTGTTCAAGGCAAAAATCCATACACTGAGGAGGAAGCCATCTACATCATCGCTGAGGCACGTCTGTCGGCTTACTTCCAAGCTACAGAAGAGGAACCTCTGAAGATACTGTGGAAAGGTACTGGTCAAGATTTGCTAGGCATAAAGTACCAGCAACTCATGCCTTGGGTAAAACCTTGTGCATTGGAAAACGACAAGATAGTTGTGAAGGAAACTGAAGCCTTCCGTGTTATTCCGGGCGACTACGTAACAACAGAAGACGGTACAGGTATCGTTCACATAGCTCCTACCTTTGGTGCCGACGACGCCAAAGTGGCAAAGGATGCAGGCATACCATCGCTCTTTATCATCGATAAGGCTGGCGACACCCGTCCTATGGTTGATTTCCAGGGTAAGTACTTCGTGAAGGACGATATCGACGAAAAGTTCCTCGGTCTTTGTGTCAACGAAAGTTACTGGAAACACTCGGGCGACTACGTGAAGAATGCCTACGACCCTAAATACAACCAGGGGGGCAAGTACGACGAGAAAGCAGCCAACAAGGATATGGACCTCAACGTCGTAATCTGTCTGGAGATGAAGGAAGAAGGCAGCGCATTCAAGATTGAGAAGCACGTGCACAACTACCCACACTGCTGGCGTACCGACAAGCCCGTGCTCTACTACCCTCTTGACTCATGGTTCATTCGTTCTACGGCAAAGAAAGACCGTATGTTCGACCTGAACAAAACAATACAATGGAAACCTGAAAGCACCGGTACAGGTCGTTTCGGTAAGTGGCTTGAAAACCTAAACGACTGGAACCTCTCACGTAGCCGCTACTGGGGTACTCCGCTACCTATCTGGCGCAACCGCGACACTCGCGAGGAAATCTGCATCGGCAGCATCGAAGAACTCTACGCAGAGATTGAGAAAGCTGTCAAGGCAGGTGTGATGAAGAGAAACCCGCTGAAGGATAAAGGATTCGTTCCAGGTGATATGTCGCAGGAGAACTACGACAAGATAGACCTCCACCGTCCTTATGTCGATGAAATAAAACTCGTTTCCGACAAAGGCAATGTCCTTGTTCGCGAACTCGACCTCATCGACGTATGGTTCGACTCTGGTGCAATGCCTTACGCGCAAGTACACTATCCCTTTGAAAACAAAGAACTCATTGAGAATGGTACAGCCTTCCCTGCAAACTTCATCGCCGAGGGTGTTGACCAGACTCGCGGATGGTTCTTCACACTCCACGCTATCGCCACGATGGTATTCGATTCGGTTGCATATAAAGCCGTTATATCCAACGGACTTGTACTCGATAAAAACGGTATTAAGATGTCGAAGCGTCTGGGCAACGTCATCAATCCGTTCGAGTGCATCCAGCAGTTTGGAGCCGATGCAGTACGCTGGTACATGATTACCAACTCCTCTCCTTGGGACAATCTCTCGTTCGACCCCGAGGGCGTGAAAGAAGTGACTAGCCAGTTCTTCATCAAACTCCAGCAGGCATACTCATTCTTCACTATGTATGCCAACGTAGATGGATTCCAGTACAAGGAAACTGACGTGCCTTATAACGAGCGTCCAGACTTCGACCGTTGGCTCCTCTCTGAGCTCAACACTCTGACAAAGAGCGTGGAGGAATATCTGAACGACTACGATCCGACACCTGCTGGACGTCTCATCCAGTCGTTCGTTATCGACAAACTCTCCAACTGGTACATACGTCTGAACAAGGCGCGTTTCTGGAGTGGCGAAATGACTGCCGACAAACTCTCAGCATACCAGACACTCTACATCTGCCTCGACACGCTGAGCCGTCTCATCGCACCAATCTCTCCGTTCTACTCCGACCAGCTCTTCCTCGACCTCAATGTTGTGACAGGCAAAGACACCTCGAAGAGTGTTCACCTTGCTAAATTCCCTACTTGGGATGCAAAGCAGATAGACACTGACCTCGAAGAGGCTATGGAAGCAGCTATGAAGGTCACTTCTATGGGCCTTTCAATCCGTAAGAAAGTGAAGATTCCTGTTATCCAGGCACTCGGTGCACTGGCTATTCCTGATACCGACCCAGAACTCAGTAAGAGCATCGACCGCATGAAGTCGATTATCACCAAGGAAGTGAACGTCAAAGAGCTGCAGCTCATGGACGGCGGTCTGCTCACAAAAAGTGTGAAGTGCGACTTCCGTGTAATGGGTAAGAAATACGGCAAACTCATGAAAGCTGTAAATGCAGCTGTTACATCGATGTCACAGCAACAGATTTCTCAGCTTGAGCAAAACGGTCAGATTACCCTTCAGGCAGAAGGACAAGATGTTGTAGTTGAACTTGCCGACGTAGATATCATGTCACAGGACATCCCGGGGTGGAGCGTTGCCAACGAAGGCACAGTCACTGTGGCACTCGACATCACCATCACTCCTGAACTGAAGGTAGAAGGTAACTCGCGTAAGATTATCAAGCAGATTCAGGGACTCCGTAAGTCGCAAGGCTACGAAATCACTGACCGCATCCGCGTAGTCATAAGCGACACACCTGAGACTCGTGCCGTCATGGACAACTTCAAGGAGAACATTGCCGCACAGGTACTTGCAAACTCTATCGAGCTTGGTAACCCTGCTGGCGAACCAATCAACTTTGACGACTTCAAGGCAGTAATCAATGTCGAAAAAGACTAAACTACAAATATCAGTAGCCCTCTTCTTCTGTGTGCTTGTCATTGACCAGATAATCAAAGTCTGGGTCAAGACAAGCATGCACCTTGGAGAGCACATAGAAATCACCTCGTGGTTTCACATTGCCCTTGTGGAAAACAACGGCATGGCATTCGGTTGGGAATTGCTTGGCGGCAAACTCTTCCTCACACTCTTCCGTCTGGTAGCAGTCAGTTTCATCGGTTGGTTCATATGGAAAGAAATCCGTCGCAACCGCCCATTCGGCTACATCGTCTGTCTCACCCTCATCATGGCTGGAGCAGCAGGCAACATCATCGACTGCCTTTTCTACGGACTCATCTTCAACAATCCTCCCTACCCCTACACGGCACAACTCGTACCACTGGGCATGGGTTATGGCGACTTCCTCTTCGGACGCGTTGTGGATATGTTCTACTTTCCGCTTATCAAGTGGACAATGCCTTCATGGATGCCCTTCTACGCAGGCGAAGAATGCATTTTCTTCAGTCCGGTATTCAACTTTGCCGATGCAGCCATCTCGTGCGGCATCATAGCCCTCATCATCTTCTACCACAAACTGACAGCCGCGAGCCTTAATGAAGCATCTTAGCTACATACTCATCCTTCTGTGCCTGATGGTTGTGTCGTGCGAAGAACGTCCCGACGGAGTCATTCCGCCCGACCAACTCGAAGAAATTCTCTTCGACTACCACCTCACCCAGGGCGTCATCGACATACAGCCACCTGAGAGTTACGAACACAACCAGCGCTACCTCGATGCTGTCTTTACCAACCACGGAGTAACTGAAGCAGAATTCGACTCCTCCATGATTTGGTACACTCGCGAAGCAATGCAACTGAAGGAGATATATGCCAACCTCAACCGTCGGTTTACCGATATGGAGAATGCACTCAAACTCGAAGCTGGAAGCAACGACATGACACTCGGACTCACGGCAAGTGGCGATACTGCCAATATCTGGCCGACAGCCTCTACCATCATCCTGCGTCCTACGCCTTTGCTGAATAAACACGCATTCACCATTCAAAATGACTCCACACTCTTCATGCGTCGCGACCGTATGCGTCTAATTGCTAACGGAGCCTTCTTCCGTGAAAACTCCGAAGACCGCGAAAACTCCGTCGAAGTGGGTCTGATTATTGAATATGTGAACGGCAGGACAATGGGTGTAAACAGAACCCTTGTGAGCAACATACCATTAGAACTCAGTATCGATGCAGGCGACGAAGAAGACATTCGTGCTGTACATGGATTCTTCTACTACACAGGCAAAGCCGTGCAGCGCAACCTTGCCATCATCACTGGTATAGCCCTTATCCGCATGCACGACAAGACAGCACCGTCTCCAGTCCCTGCCGACACTGTGAAGACCGACAGCATCCAAGTGGACAGCGCAGTACTGAAACCGAGAGTACGCGAGCACCTCACACCGGAACAGTTGCGTGAGCGCAGTCGCACTAAAGAACGCATACAGATAAAAGCAGCACCCGATGTGCGCACCAAAAACTCCTATGGTCCAACCCGACGCAAGAAAAAAACTCCGCAAAATAGCGGCAAATAAAATCATCATCGACAGCATTCCCTACACCAACCACGTAGTGGAACTCCTCGATGGTGTCCTCGTCAGCCACTATCCCCTTGATGGTGAGCAGGCAATGACCGAGTGGCACACCGGCACACTTATATACGAAACAAAAAAAGGCTGACTTGGTTGTCAGCCTTTTTTTTGTTTTGTCTTTCGTTTTAACTTCTTAACTGCTAAAACTAAAAATCCCGTCCAACTTTGGGCGGGATTTGTTATTGTATGTTGTAAATTTTTATTTTACTTGAGGATTTTGGTTACGGTGCCGTCTGATTTGCGGCTGATGTAGATTTTCCCTGTCTGTGGAGCTGCTACCTGGATGCCGTCGAGGGTGTAATATGTTACTGCATCGTCTGCAGCTGATTGGAGTGACTGAATCTCAGTAGCTTTAGTGGTGATAGCAACTGTGTATTCAGCATGTTCTGACATGTCGGCATTTATTGCCATTACCTTGAGGAAGTATCCTTCTAATGCCTCGTCATATGTGATGTCTGTGAGAACATATGCTGTAGTGCTGTTTGTAGAAACTACTACATCTTCCAATTTAGGGAGTTCACTCACTTCGAGGTTGTAGAGATAGGTGTCTGGCTTGAAGTCAGGGAGACTCACTCCCTTAATCTTAATGTCGGTTACCTTTGAGTTGTAAACGAAGGAGATGTCGTCAACAAGCACTTCGTCATTATTGCTACCTGCTCCTGGGTCGGCATTGGTAGAGATGGTGATAAGTACTGCTTTGGGTTCTACTTCTTTTTCTATGTAAACGAATGGAACTGAGATGCGTGTCCATACGTCACCAGTAACTGCAATCTGGTTGTTCTTTGCCTTTCCTACTACGTTTGTGTATGTCTTGTTTTCTGGGTCTTGGTAGTATGTGCCGTCGGTGATGACAGCGCTGACTGTTGCATATGGGTGAGCAGGAGTTGCTTTTCCCTGGTTGAATTTAGTCCAGAATACGAGTGAGTCAGGACGTGAGTACATAGGAGTATAAAATGGCATGCCTGCTCCGTCGAGATCTGTCATGCTCATGTCGAGGTATGCATTATTGCCAGTATTAGCTGCTGACATACTGCCGGCATTCATACGACCTGTTGTCATGGTGCCGTTAGCGATGACGCCAAATACTGATGTAGCGTAGATGCGTGCACTTGCCTCACCTGAGTGTGCATCTGTTGACTTTGCGATATGGTGGCCTGCCATAGATGCGAGGCTACCTGTAGCACTTTCGAATGAGTGCCATGCGTTTGGCTCTACATATGTACCTGTAGAGGTATGCCAGTTTTCGAAGCCTTTGTTTGGCAGCTGGTATCCTTCACCCAATTCTACGTGGATCATTTGTTCGAGAGATTCTGTGAGGTCGATGTCGATGCAGCACCGGAGTTTGCCGTCTTCGATTTTTGCATAGAGATTCACGAGTACAGGTGGCAAAAAAGTTGCCATCCAGAATGGGATTTCCGGGTCGTCGCCTTCAGTGATGGTTACTGTTTCAGTAGCGAAGAGGAGCATAACATCATCTGTTACAATAGGTGAGATGCCTTTGAGCTCCACGTTTCCTACTCCCATAGGACCTTCAGGACTTTGGAGGATGAAGTTTTTCAGATAGAAGTCGTAGAGACCTTCGTTTTCTGTGATACTGATTACAGTTCGCTGTTCAGAAGTATCGTCGTTAATTGTGATTGACATTGGTACATCGTAGTCCGTTGCCTGAGCAGCAAGTGCTGTTACTACAGCAAAAAGTAGTGTAAAGATTTTTCTCATATTTTTTTAGTTTACAGTTTACGGTTTATTTTATTCTGTAGAAAAGTCCAATGGTGCCATAGATCGGATAGAGGGTCTGTTCTACGGTTTTGAAGTCGGAATGGTGGATGCCGGTGAGTCCCCATGCAAGGTCGGCTGAGAGTCCGAGGCGTCGCCAGAAGTTCCAATCTACTCCGGCGGAGATGCCGAACTGACAACGGCGCATGTCTTCTCCGAAGTCGTAGGTTGCCCACTCCCCTTCTTTGTCGCCCATGACTACCTTAGAACCAGTCGGGTCGTCCTTGCGGAGGTAGCCGTCGAAGGCATAGCCCTCGAACTGTCTGCAGGTGAGAATGGAGAGGTACGGACCGGCTTTGAGAGTGACGCTGTTACTGAGTCGGAAGGTAAGCTGCACGGGTATGGTAAACATACGCTGGCGTACTTGCTGACGCACATGACCTGTGTAGAGTCCTTCGAGTTCGTCTTCGTCCATTTTCACTTTCATGTGGTAACCCTTTGTGGTCACTTCGGTGTCCATATCTTTTATCTCGAAACGCACACCGCCCAAAAGTCCGAAACGAGCGGAGAGACGATATTGGCAGTCGAAACCCACCATAAAGTTGGGTGTAACGCGAAACTTATCGATACTGCGTATTTCGGCAGGAATACCCAATGGTGCTGTACCACCGATGGCATAGCCCACACGGGCTTTCATTTGGAAGGTTTCGTCGGGGTTCTGCGCCATTGCTGAATGGGCAATAAGGACGAGAAACAGGATGAGTATGTATGATGCAATATGTTTCATTTTGTCAGTTCTTTTGTTTCACCCGATTTAAAGGTGATTTCCACCTTATCTATATATAATGTGCTACCTACGGCTCCTTCGAAGGTGTCGCCTGTCTTGCTTGAGGAGAACACGAGTGCAAGGTTGTAGCCGCGGTTGGCGAGCAACTCCGCGTCGATAGGAGTGGAGCCCTGGAAGGTCATTTCAAACTTCGTCCACTGGTCGGTGGCGGGAGCTGAGAGCACTTCTGCCTTACGCACTATGTAAGGACTGGAGAGCACGTCGTCGCCGTGGAGCATGATTCCGCCCCCTGCCTCGTCGTGATTGTAGTAGAGAACGGAATAGAGCGAAGGCAGGTCGATGCGGTCGGGCAATTCGTTGAAATTCTTATCGGTAAACACGGGACCTGGGGCATACTTGTAGTAGCCAGTTATCTTGACAGGTTCCTGAGTATAAGGAATTCCCATCTGTGTACACATGAGTGTGTTGGTGAAAGCGTAGCTTACGTCGAAAGCTCCGAGGTAGAAGTTGCCGGCAGCAATCGGTTTTTTGAAGGTTTTTCCCCAAGAACCTGTAGAACGCGTAGTAAGTCGGATGCACTTGCCATCAAAACCATTATCGTCGGGAACTGTAGGATAGTCCTCTGCCGGAGCACTTGGTTTTGCCACCATATAACCTTCGTTGCCCGATGCCCAGATGTAGTTCTTGGTGCCGTTGTCGTCCTTGTAGAACCACACATAATACTTATTATTGGCACTCTTTTCGTAGTCGTCGAAGTCGTAACTGTTCGTAGGCTGCACACCCTCGCGGAAGTCAACCTGATAGGTGCGCTTCCAGTTGCCGTCTTCAGAGGTGACGGTGTATACAATCGGACCTTTTCTATAACGAGTACCCTGTATACTACCATTGGGAGGATATATTTTCGCTCCGGGAGTAAGTTTAAAATATACAGCCATAGCAGGCAGAGCAGAACGCTTGCGCACTGTAAATGTAATCTGGTTGGAGCTGGAAGGAATGTTCTCGATGCGCATATCAGTTTTCTGACTGAAATACTGATCGAGATTTTCACCCTCAACCCATGCTTCAAGTATGTCGCACTCCTTATTCTCAGGTTCACTCTTTATGCACGACACTAGAAGCGTTGCCAGCAAAAGTACGTAATAGGAATATCTCATGAAGAAAATAGTCGCTTTATTCAAAATGTCACCTAAAATGTCTGAAAATTCAGAAAACGCTGCAAAGGTACGATTTTTTTTCATACCTTTGCACATATATTTATATAAACATTAAAAAAACTAACAATATGAAAGCATTTGTATTCCCTGGACAGGGTGCCCAGTTCTCGGGCATGGGTAAAGACCTTTACGAGACAAACCAAACAGCAAAAGAACTTTTCGACAAGGCAAACGACATTCTCGGATTCGACATCACTAAGATAATGTTTGAAGGTACTGCCGAAGAACTGAAGCAGACTAAGGTAACTCAGCCAGCCGTATTCCTTCACAGCGTAATCTCTGCTATCTGCATGGGTGACGCTTTCAAGCCAGATATGGTAGGCGGACACTCACTCGGTGAGTTCTCTGCCCTCGTAGCTGCCGGTGCACTCTCGTTCGAAGATGGTCTGAAACTCGTTTCTAAGCGTGCTATGGCTATGCAGAAGGCTTGTGAGGCTGCTCCAAGCACTATGGCTGCTATCATCGGACTTGCAGACGAACAGATTGAAGAGGTATGCAAGCAAATAAGCAAGGAAGGAAATATCGTTGTACCAGCAAACTACAACAACCCTGGCCAGCTCGTTATCTCTGGTAATATTGAAGCTGTGAACGAGGCCTGCGAAGCCCTCAAGTCTGCAGGAGCAAAGCGCGCTTTGCCACTCCCTGTAGGCGGTGCTTTCCACTCACCACTCATGCAACCAGCTAAGGACGAATTGCAGGCTGCTATCGAACAAACTGAATTCAAGACTCCTAAGTGTCCTGTATATCAGAACGTGGATGCTAAGGCACATACTAACCCAGAGGAAATTAAGCAGAACCTCATCGCTCAGCTTACTGCACCAGTACGTTGGACTTACGAAGTGCAGGCAATGATTGCAGCAGGCGCTACAGACTTCACCGAGTGTGGTCCTGGAAAAGCTCTGCAGGGTATGATTGCAAAAATCAGCCGCGACGTAACTGCTCACGGAATCGAATAATGTAAAGGTTATGGAAAAGCCAATCATCTATCAGGTTTTCACACGATTATTTGGAGCAAACTCCACTAAGTGTGTACCGAACGGCAGCAAGAAAGAGAATGGCTGCGGACACTTGAGCGACTTCACAGGTGCCGCGTTGGATGCCATCAAGGAACTAGGTGCAACCCACATCTGGTACACCGGACTCATCGAGCACGCCACACAAAGTGATTATACTGAATACGGAATCAGACGCGACCACCCTGCCATTGTGAAGGGACGCGCCGGGTCACCCTATGCCATCAAGGACTATTATGATATAGATCCAGACTTGGCTACAAAGGTGACAGATCGATTCCATGAGTACGAAAACCTAGTGAAGCGAACTCATAAGGCTGGACTGAAGATGATTATAGACTTCGTTCCAAACCATGTGGCTCGTCAGTATCATTCGGATTCAAAACCTATGAGTGTACCCGACTTCGGAGAAAACGACGAACCAAGTTGGGCTTTCTCTCCACAGAATAACTTCTACTATTTGCCAGGAACTAAGTTCTCGCCAGACTTCGACCTGAACGACCCGGAGCAGGGACCATACGAGGAGTACCCATGCAAGGCTACGGGCAACGACTGCTTCAGTCAGTGGGTGAGCCGCAACGACTGGTACGAAACCGTAAAACTGAATTACGGCATAGATTATCAAGGCGACCATCAGTTGGTGTTCAGTCCGGCAACTCCAGACACATGGGTCAAGATGCGCGACATCCTACTCTTCTGGGCATCTACAGGAGTAGATGGTTTCCGCTGCGACATGGCAGAAATGGTACCAGTAGATTTCTGGGGATGGTGCATTCCGCAGATTAAAAAAGAATATCCTGAAGTAATATTCATAGCTGAAGTATATAATCCACACGAATACCGCAACTACATACATCGCGGTAAGTTCGACTACCTTTATGACAAGGTGGGACTCTACGACACCCTGCGCTCAGTAATGAGTGGACAGTCGGCAAGCCTCATCACTGGTCAGTGGCAGGCAGTGGAAGACATACAGAGCCACATGCTCAACTTCCTCGAAAACCACGATGAACAGCGCATTGCAAGCCGGTTCTTCGCAGGTAATGCAGAAAAGGGTAAACCAGCTCTACTCGTGTCAGCACTGATGCAGACCAATCCTATGATGATTTATTTCGGACAGGAACTCGGCGAGCCAGGAATGGACGCAGAAGGATTCTCTGGCGAGGACGGCAGAACTACTATCTTCGACTACTGGACAGTAGATAAGATTCGTCGATGGAGAAACGGAGGTAAGTTCGACGGCAAACAACTCACTAAGGAAGAAAAAGAACTGCGTCACTACTACGACAAGGTGCTCCGCATGTGCAATAAGGATAAGGCAATACGCGAAGGACTATTCTTCGATATTATGTACGCCAACTACGACAACGAACTGATGGACACCAATAAACTATATGCTTTCTTAAGAAAATCAGGCAAGGAACTCATCCTTGTAGTGGCAAACTTCAGCGATGAGATGCAACGTACATGGGTGAAGATACCTGCTCACGCCTTTGAAGTACTCGGCATCCCTACCCTTACGGAGAAAACCGAATGTAAGGAATTGCTGACCCACACAACAGAGAAACATATTCTCGTGCCAGACGGCACTACATACCTCGAAGTACCGGCAAACGGAGGAAAAATACTGAAATTCACTCTGTAAATTTTGTAAATTCACAAAAACTCCGTACCTTCGCAGCCGCTTTTACGAGATAAAAGCAAAAAAGTCAACCGTTGCTACGTGTTAGCAACATATTCATTAACCCCAAGCCAGAGGACTAACGAGATTAGTTCAAGGCTTACAAAAAACAATAAAACAATGAGTAAGAAGGGATCTACAAGAATCAGACTTCAGCGTCATGGTCGTAAGAACTATGCTTTCTACAGCATCGTTATCGCTAATGCAAATGCTCCACGTGACGGACGTTTCATCGAGAAACTCGGTACTTACAATCCAAACACCGACCCAGCTACAATCAGCTTGAACTTCGAGCGTGCACTTTACTGGGTAGAAGTTGGTGCTCAGCCAACTGACACAGTACGCAACATCCTCTCAAAGGAAGGCGTATATCTGATGAAGCACCTCAAAGGTGGTGTGAAGAAAGGCGCATTCGACGAGGCTACAGCAGAATCTAAGTTTGCAGCATGGAAGGCTGAAAAGGCTCAGAAGGCTGCTAAGTATGCTGAAGACCTCGCTAAGGCAGACAAGGCAAACGCTAAGGCTCGTCTGGAAGCAGAGAAAAAAGCTAACGAAGCTGTTGCTGCTAAGGTTGCAGAGAAGAAAGCTGCTGCAAAGGCTGCTGAAGAAGCAGCTGCTGCTGAAGCTGCTGCAGAGGCTGCTGCTGAAAACGCAGAAGCAACTGAGGCTACTGAAGCTGCTGAAGCTACTACTGAGGCACCAGCAGAGGAAGCTACTGCTACAGAAGCTCCTGCTGAAGCATAATCAGAAGTTAGAAGAAAAAGAAGTCCTGAAGGCATTGAGCTTTCAGGACTTCTTTATTTATATTTCAAAGGGGAGATTCCCTGATGCATAACGCATCAAGGAATCAGAATCTTCTTAGATGTGCCATCGCTCATCATGTAGATATTGACACCATGCTGAGGAGCAGGAATCCGAACTCCACTAAGGTTGTAGATACCTACTATTGTAGGTTCGACAACATCTGCAATAGCATCCTCTACTGGAGTTACGATAGAACCATCAATATACTTCTCTGCAAGTTCTAACAAATAATCAGCATAGGCTCTCACCTCATTACTGCTGTTTAACCCGTTGTCGTCACGATGAGTAAATTTGCTTTCAGCATCAAATATAGCATATATAAATGCAACGTATGCATCAGGCGAAGCCTCTGACTCATGCGATGAGAGAATGTCATAAGCCTTAGCGATGTTATTGGCTAGAGAAATGTATGCAGGATCAAGAGCCGCAGTGGTATTGACACGGAACTGTTTGGTGACAGCTGGGTCGTAGAAGTAACCAGTAAGTCCACCAACCTCTGTTTCTACAGTAAGCGGAACAAAATACTGTGTAGAAGCATCGTTGATGAGTTGAGCATTCTTCGGAGCAGTAGTGCGTACAAACGTACCCTTGACAGCAGAGTCGACATTATCCGTTGGAGCAGCAAGTACATCAACATAAGGAGTCTCGTCGTCAGTAAAGAACCATAGCATATTATTAATTTCTGACGAAGTCATTACGAGATAAGTCTGTCCAGCCTCAAGATTTACGACGTCAGTAGTAGTGAGAATTGAAGTACCAGAAGTCTTATGGCTGTCGATGCGACGTGCAATGGCACCATCGAGCAATTCTCCGTTGAACGGAGCAGTAAACAGTGACCACTTCCCTATTGCATCTGTGAACGCAGCTACAGCAAACTTAGCCTTGAAGTCAGCCTTGGGCTTGAAGTCGTAACCAAAAACAAGACGCAGATTTTGACAGATACCATCGGCATTGATGATATTATCTTCTTTGTAGTTATCAGAACCTGCTACATATACAAGTGTATTAGGATTATTGAATGAATTACGATCGTAATTAGGAGTAAAGGCTTCTACCTGAGTCATGTCGAAACATGTTGCAGAAGAATAGTTAGACAACTTCAACAAGAGTTCGAAAGCATTCTTGTCCCAGTGGCCTGAGAACGAAAGTACGCCGTCTTCGAACGAACTTACAGCAAAGTCACTTTCTCCAGTTATAGTAAAATATGTACGCGCAGGATTTGCTTTCGACACATCGATTATATCCACAGTAGCATTATTACTCCATTCTGTAGCCACTTCTGCATAATAACGCTTTCCATTCACGAGAGGACACGACATTGTGTTGGCAACAGTGAAATAGAGGTCAGAAGAGGTATTTGCAGGTATAAGAATGTTTGACAGGGAGTTGTGACCATTTTCAACCCACTCTTCTTTGTCTTCGTCATAGACATAAATATTTATCCTACCTGTACCCTCGTAAGCCATATCATCTTCATTATTCATACGAACAGTGAGAGAGGCCTTTTTGCTGTAGAACTTATTGTACTCTATTCCTTCTATCGTCTCTGTTTCACCAGAAGCAGCAGATATGATAGATGACAAAGAAAGATTAGCAGTAACAGTCTCTGGAGTGACAGCTATCTGGTCGAGAACAGTCAAATCAGCATCGGTAGCCGTAATGTACCAAGTCTTAGTGCTGGTTGGTTTGCAAGTAAGGCTTATAGTACCTGTAGAACCTGAAGGGATAATGGTTTCAAGGTCGGATGACTTTGCATTTCTCAGCAAAGAAGGTTTTGCACTGCTAGTTGACGCAAAAAGATATACACCCTGAAGAGGAAGTGTCGAGTTGTTTTCTATCGTAATGTCAAACGTATTGGTACGTTGTGCATATACCGTCTCAGGTTGGCTTATTTCCGCAGTACGATTCCAAGTCTTTGGATATGCTTCGAACAAAGCAGACTGGTAAGCATTAAAGCCATTCATACCAGTTTCTGTATTTACAGTATAGTAGCCATCAGCCTGACCACCCCATCCGAAATTAAAGTAGAAAAGGTCACCCGTCTTCTGATAGCCATGAACCACAACGGCATGTCCACCCTGATTCTCACTCTGACCTGTGTACATGACAGGACGCCCTGCAACCAACTCGTCGTAGAGCATCTGAACCCAAGTCTCCTGAGAATAAGAGTTGCGATATTTTACCGTTCCGCCCTTCATACCGAAGAAGCCACTGAAAGTAGCAGGGATTTTTTCTATATTTCCAGAGGTACTTGAACCATATGTAAGCCAAGTGGCAGCACCTGTAGCAAATACAAATTCAGCAACGGCATTCTTTACTGTAGCAGATTCAGAACCACTGTAGCTGTCTTTCATCAAGTCCCAACGGAGAGGCGTTCCTTTTTCTATCGACTCTGTAACAGGAGCTTCTCCATAAGAATAAGTAGGGGTAGTACTCTGAAGAGTAGATGGAAGATCTTTTCGCCAATAATACAAAATCTGGCTAGCGGCAGTTGCTACACATCCTGTTACTGCACGACTGGAAGTACCTGTCCGGATCGGACAACGATCGTTATATGGACTACTCTGGTGCCAATGACTTGTCATTATGGGCTTGATACTAGAACGGTCGGCACTAGCAGTGAGCAAAGGACGTGGAGTATTAGTACCGTTTGCCTGTGCCTGAGCTACAGATTCTGCCCACGAGTCAAGCATAGCCTGAAGAGCCGGAGGAATATTATCTGCATCGAAATCACCACTCTCTGTATATCCAAGGATGGTTGGGAGGCAGTCGTCGCCAGCAACAATCACGTAACCCTGTCCTTCTCCCCTACTATAAATATAATAAGGTGCAGAACCAGACGCGGGGCCAAAAGCTTTTACACGATTCTCTTTGGAGTTACTTACTAAAGTAAAATACTCCGTCGATGGAAGGAAGTCTGCAGCAATCTGCTCAGCCTTCTCTGGATCGATAGGATTTGCAATGGCATTTAAACTCAATAACACCAAAGCAATGAACGATGTAGACTTTTTCATAGTACAGTAATAAAAACAATTATATTTATACTTAATTATCATCAAGTTTCAATACAGCAAGGAAAGCCTTCTGAGGCACAGACACATTACCAATCTGTTTCATACGTTTTTTACCTCGTTTCTGTTTTTCAAGCAGTTTTCGTTTACGGCTCACATCACCACCATAGCATTTTGCAAGCACATCCTTACGAACCTGTTTAACGGTTTCGCGTGCTACAATTTTTCCACCTATGGCAGCTTGAATGGCTATATCAAACTGCTGACGGGGCAAAAGTTCCTTGAGGCGTTCACACATACGACGTCCAAGTGTCACAGCATTATCCACATGAGTCAAAGTAGAAAGTGCATCGACAGATTCGCCATTGAGAAGGATATCAAGTTTCACGAGTTTTGACTGACGGAATCCAGCTGGGTGGTAGTCGAAGCTGGCATATCCGCGACTGACACTCTTCAGCTTGTCGTAAAAATCAATCACTATTTCACCCAGTGGCATAAGGAATTCAATCTCGACACGATTGCCAGCGATGAAATCCTGTTTTACGAGTTCAGCACGTTTGCCCAAGCACAAGGTCATTATCGGACCTATAAAATTAGCTGTAGTAATTACAGTTGCACGAATATAGGGTTCCTCGACATGTTCAATTAGCGTAGGGTCGGGCATACCTGATGGGTTGTGAACTTCCTCTGCATTCCCATGTTTATCGTAAACCATATACGATACGTTAGGAACCGTAGTTATTACATCCATATTGAACTCACGATCGAGACGTTCTTGTACAATCTCCATATGGAGTAGCCCGAGAAATCCACAACGAAAACCAAATCCGAGAGCGGCAGATGATTCGTGTTGGAACGTAAGAGAAGCATCGTTTAGTTGAAGTTTCTCAAGACTAGTACGCAGGTTTTCATAATCCTCTGTTTCTATAGGATAGATACCAGCAAATACCATTGGCTTTACTTCCTGGAATCCCTTAATTGCTTCAGTAGAAGGATTGGATAGCGATGTAATGGTATCGCCAACCTTTACCTCGACGGCATTCTTAATACCAGTAACGATATATCCCACGTCACCAGTACGAAGTTCCTTCTTCGGCACCATATCCATCTTAAGCGTACCTATTTCTTCTGCAAGATACTCTTTTTTAGTATTTATAAATCGTACCTTATCGCCAGTACGCATCACACCATTGACAATCTTAAAATAGGCAATGATGCCACGATAAGAATTGAACACGGAATCGAAGATAAGAGCCTGAAGCGGTGCCTCCTCGTCGCCTACAGGATGCGGCACACGTTCTACAACAGCATTTAATATATCATCAACACCCTCGCCTGTCTTTCCTGAGGCATAAATAATTTCCTCTGGTTTACAACCTATAAGGTCAATAATTTCGTCAGCAACCTCCTCTGGCATAGCATTAGGCATATCAATCTTATTTATGACAGGGATAATCTCCAAGTCATGATCTATTGCCATATAGAGATTACTAATGGTCTGCGCCTGCACGCCTTGAGTAGCATCAACAACGAGCAGTGCTCCTTCGCAAGCAGCAATAGAGCGGCTCACTTCATAGGAGAAGTCTACGTGTCCTGGAGTGTCTATTAGGTTCAAGATATACTTGCCTCTATCCATTACATCACCATTGTAATCATATTCCATCTGAATGGCATGGCTCTTTATGGTGATTCCACGCTCCTGCTCAAGATCCATATCATCGAGCATCTGACCTTGAGTAATCTTAATGGTATTCGTTTTCTCAAGCAGACGGTCAGCCAGAGTAGATTTACCATGGTCGATATGAGCTATAATACAAAAGTTACGTATATTTTTCATTCGTTATGTTATTTCAATATATTCTTAAAAGATGGTGGTATGGGTGTTTCAAACTTAAGGAATTCACCCGTGATAGGATGTTGAAATGCCAATTTATAAGCATGAAGACATATACGTCCTATTGGATCGGTTTCGGCACCATATTTATAATCACCGGCAATGCTGTGATGCAGGTCTTGCATATGCACACGAATTTGATTTTTCCTACCTGTATCCAGTTTCATCTCCACAAGGCTATATTCCTTTCCGCGTTTTATAATCCTATAATGTGTCGTAGCTTCTTTTCCACCATCATCAACTGGTGAAGAATGGGTAATAAACATTTTATTATCTGTAAGCCAACTCGTAACAGAACCCGCATCTTTTTCCATTATCCCTTCACATACTGCAATGTAACGACGATCTACCACAAGATCTTTCCAATTATCTGTAAACATCTTCTGCACATCTCGGCGTTTGGCAAAGAGAAGAAGTCCGGAAGTTTCACGGTCAAGTCTATGAACAGTATGAACTGAAAACGTGCGGTTCTGACGCTTTACGTATTCGTCCAGTATAGATTTCACAGTCTGAGTGCGCTTACCGGGCTGAGTATTGGTGAGTATGCCATTTGCCTTATCGACAACGAAAAGAAAAGCATCTTCATATACAATCCGCACCCACTGACTCTGGAGGTCGCGTTTATGTCCGTGGTCACTTATCTGCACAAGCATACCTGGTTTCAGCAAGGTGTTGAACTGTGTAGTTATCTGTGAATTCACATACACCATCTTTCTGGACAGCAGTTCCTTGGCACGAGTTCTAGACACGCCCTCAATATGAGACATAAGGAATGTTAGCAACTCGCATTCCTCACTCACAGGATAATCCATATATCTGTTTCTTGCTTTATTATCAAAATATTGGCTCATATCTGTATCTATCTTTTTTTCAGCAATACTACATTCTCCACATGTTGGGTGTGAGGAAACATATCAACAGGTTGTACTGCAGCCACTTTGTATTCTGCATCCAAAGCCTGCAAGTCGCGTGCCTGCGTGGCAGGATTACAACTGACATATACAATTCTTTCTGGAGCTGCCATAAGCATTACATCTATCACACTCTGGTGCATTCCTGCACGAGGTGGGTCAGTAATGATTACATCGGGGCGTCCGTGTTCACTAATGAAATCACTATTCAAAACATCCTTCATATCACCGGCATAAAACAAAGTGTTGCTAATGCCATTAATTTCAGAATTTACTTTGGCATCTTCGATTGCCTCTGGAACATATTCAATTCCTATAACCTGCCGAGCCTGTTTCGCTACAAAATTTGCAATAGTTCCAGTACCAGTATAAAGATCGTAAACCAATTCCTTACCAGTAAGAGCAGCAAAACTACGAGCTACACTATACAATTCGTATGCCTGTTCTGTATTTGTCTGATAGAAAGACTTAGGACCTACCTTAAATTTCAAATCCTCCATCGTCTCATATATATAATCCGTACCCTTATAACAATGCACTTTTTGATCGGCAAAGGTATCATTAGCTTTATGATTATCAACGTAAAGCAAAGAAGTAACCTCAGGGAAAGTTATAGAAAGGTGTTCCAGAAACTGCATTGCCTGTTCACGTTCCTGTTCCGTTTCTATTCTGAACTGTATAAGAAGCATGAATTCGCCAGTATTACTATTGCGCATCATCATACTGCGAAGTAAACCACTATTTTCGCGCAAATCATAAAATACCAATCCCTTCTCAAGAGCATATCTTCTGATTTCGTTTCGAATACGATTCTGAAGATTGTCCATCAGTCCACAATCCTCAATATCCAGAATTTTATCAAAAGCGCCAGTGATATGAAATCCAACTGCATCCTTTACATCATAGTTGACATTCTGACGCACTTCCTCTTCAGTAAGCCAACGCTTATTTGAGAATCCGAATTCCAGTTTATTCCTATATTCTCTTGTTTTCCTACTACCCAGAATTGGCATAAACTCAGGGAGTTCAATCTTGCCGATGCGAGTCAGATTATCATATACCTGCTGCTGCTTAGCACGCAGTTGTTCTTCATATTTCAAGCATTGCCATTTACAACCACCACACACACCAAAGTGTTGACAAAACGGAGTAGCGCGCAAGTCGGAATACTTATGAATCTTAATACAAACAGCCTCCATATAGTTCGATTTCTTCTTCTTCACCTGTAAATCAACAACGTCGCCAGGTACCACATAGGGTACAAATACTACTCCATCGTCAAGACGGGCAATAGATTTTCCTTCTGCAGCAACTGCAGTAATCTCCACCTTCTCAATTAGTGGTAACTGTTTCTTCTTTCTTGTCAAAGCTATTACTTTTATGATTTATTACTTAATATTTATTTCCTCTAACTCAGCATCCTCCTTATCACATTCTTTTTTACGAAGCATATAAGGTAATATGGATGGTGACAAAATTGCAGATAAGGTATAGGAAACAACAAAAGTCACAATAAAGAATGTAACACCGAGTCCATCTGGAAGGTTCACAACATCACCCATATTAACAGACCGGTCTACTGTCCATTGTATTACTATTATAGCTATTACGGGAAGACAAACAACAATCAAAAGCACTAAGTATACACATAAGCAACAAATTGACAACGAGAATATTTGATAAAAATGCTTAAAGCAATACTTCAATCTTTTAGCAAACACTATAGGATTGAACCCATTAGTTATTTTCTTTAAAGACAAACGGTACAGACTTTTTGTTTTCTGTGCATCTACAGCAAGTCCTTTTTCCTTTACTCTCCACATACTGATTACAATTCCTTGCACAAACATAAAAGCAACAATTGCCAACACAAAACTGATCAGGGCACCAAAAAAGAAAGACGCCCAAAGTGCATGAAAGGCTACGGTTAGAAAAAGTGCAAATAATAATGCAGGAAGCAATGACACGCGAAGAAAAAAGAGGAAATTTGCGGTCACAAAACTTATACTTCTAGACAGGCAAGTGATATTTTTTCTCATTTTTTTATCATTTTAGTCCAAAACATCTGCAAATTTATAGCTTTTTCATTAGATTTGCAACCAAGAAAACTAAAAATGACAACAAAGCAAATAAAATGGGGCTTCATCGGTTGCGGAGAAGTAACCGAGAAGAAGAGTGGACCAGCCTTCAGCAAGATTGCAGGTTCGTCGGTAGTAGCAGTTATGAGTCGCAACTTAGAGAAAGCAAAATCATATGCTTTACGCAACAATATACCACGTTACTACAATGATGCGCAAGCACTTATTGATGACAAGGAAGTAAACGCAATATACATAGCAACCCCACCATCGTCACATGCCACTTATGCTATAATGGCAATGAGGGCGGGCAAACCTTGCTATGTAGAAAAACCTCTTGCCAAGAGCTACGAAGAATGTATTCGAGTAAACAGGATATCAAAACTCACAGGAGTACCATGCTATGTGGCTTATTACCGTCGTTACCTACCCTATTTCAACAAAGTAAAAGAGTTGGTAGAATCAAACGAAATCGGAAAGTTGCTTAGCGTACAAGTGCAGTTCCATGTACCTCCTCGTGAACTCGATGCAAAAAGTGGCACAGATATGCCTTGGCGTCTACAACCCGAAGTTGCAGGAGGAGGAGGTTATTTCTACGACCTCGCAAGTCATCAGCTTGATTTACTTCAATATATGTTTGGAGTTATTTTAGAAGCCGAAGGCTATAGTCAAAACATGGGAGGACTATACAAGGTAGAAGACACCTTTAATGCATGTTTTCGTTTTGACAGTGGACTTACTGGTTCTGCGTCCTGGTGTTTCGTTGCATACGAATCCGCAAGAAAAGACAGAATTTTGCTCGTAGGCGACAAAGGCACCATAACATTCTCGGTATTCGATTATAAACCAATAAAATTATACACTCAACGCGGAATAGAAGAATTTGACATTCCCAATCCACAACATGTCCAGCTACCACTTATTGAACAAATAGTTCACACTCTGCAAGGCGTAGGTACTTGTGATTGTGACAGCTTTAGCGCTACTCCGACAAACTGGGTAATGGATAAAATTTTAGGAAAATTCTGATAACAGGTCTAAAAATCACACAACACAAATAGATAAAATGACATTACGGCAACATATTACTATATGTTTCTTATGCTTTGCTTTTTTCACAAATGCAGAAGCAAGGTCTTTTTTTTCTCGTTTTGCAGAGGGGTGGGCTAAATTCTTCATGAGTTGTGACACAACATACATAACACCACAGAAATATAATATTACCATACAATCCGAACTTAGTTATTGGCATGATTATTACAACATAAGATCAAGCGAAACCGGCAAAAGAATGGTTATAGAATCCGAACCATCAATGGTGCTTGGAGGATATGTTTTCTATAGTATACTTGGCTTTGGACTATCGTGGAATTTGAACGATATCGGGAAACCAAATGGTCAAACTAATGGCACTTCAATCAGAAAAGGATTTTCCTTACATACTGCAAGACTCTTTGCAGAGGTTTTTACATATAGCAGCGGAAAGACTGCTCGAATAACCCATCTGTCAGACTTTGACTTCAAAGACCGCGATCGATCTTTCTCCGGTTTGGACTCTAAAGTATTCGGAGTGCATGCATTCTACATTTTCAACAACCGCAAGTTCTCTTGGCCTGCAGCATTCGGCGAGAATGCAGTACAAAGAAAAAGCTGTGGAAGTTGGACTCTTGGTTTTCAATATAACAAACAAGACATTACACTGAACGACAAAGAGTTACCTGACTACCTTGTCAACAAAGTAGATCAATCTCTTTTATTCAGAAAAGTCAATTATAGTGACTACTCTATAAGTGTCGGCTATGCTTTCAATTGGGTTATTGGACGCAACTTACTACTTGCTATAGCAGCACAGCCATCCATCGGATATAGGCGTTCAAACATTGAAGGATCAGACTTCTCACATAATATACTCAACAACGTATCAACAGACTTGACTACACGTGCCTCTTTTTTTTGGAACAACACGCATCTGTTTTCAGGTCTCATCCTTGAACTCCACACTTATTCATACCGGCAAAACACCTTTGGTCTTACTAATACTTATGGAACTCTGAAATTTGTGCTTGGATTCAATTGCTGGCGCAAACACTAACATTATTTATGGAATAAATAAACTTTTATACGTTTTTGTTTTGTACTTGTACATTTTTTGCCATATCTTTGTAAATTGTAAAAAAGAAACAACAAAAACATTGCGCCATGAAAAAGATTTTCAATTCAATCATGTTAGTTGCTGTAATTGCTACAGCTAACATTTGTTATGCACAGACAGTACCTAGCGAAGATAATCCTATTGACCGCACAGACTTCATTGTTAATCCGTCATTTGAAAACGGAACAACTGGATGGACAGTATCAAACCTAGTTAGCCAAAGCAACAATTCTTTCACCCCAAAAGAAGGAACCTTCTATCTTGAGAAGTGGGTTTCCTCAGGAAGTGCAGGCAACGCTAATGTTAAACAGACCATCACAAAACTTCCAGTAGGATTGTACAAACTGACCGCAGGTGCTCAGAACATATCACAGAGCACTCCAGCTAAAGAAAACACGGGAGTAAAGATCTTTGCTAACGATGAGCAAACAGACGTTTATACTGCAGATGACTATTCAGTAAAGTTTAAGTATGTAGGCGGTCAGGTTGAGATTGGATATGTATCTCAGAATGCAGGAGGAAACTGGATTGCTGTTGATAATTTCAGACTCTACCAAATTGGCGATGTTGACAAAAGCGAAGTCATACCATCACTCCAAGCAAAAATAACAGAAGTGGAAGCATTTTATGACGCTGAAAAAGAAGGTAGTGCCGAATTCCTGTCAGAGATAAACAAGGCTAAGGGAATGATTGAGGATAGTGCTTCAAGTGCTGACGACCTGGCTCAAGAAATCTCAGCACTAGATTTCGCATTGTTTGCTTTCCGTATTGCAAACCCAGAACAAGGTCCTGGAACAGCACCAAAGGTAAGTTCAACAAACCACTATGCCCCTACAGGTAGTACCGAAGCACTTGTAAGAGCCTCAATGACAGGATCAAACATTTTAGAGCGTGGAGTTTGTTGGAGTACGGAACACAACCCAACGGTACTCAACGATCGTACTACTGAGTATCATCAACTGAACGGATATATTTTCCACATTCGCAATTTAAAGCCTGCAACGGTTTACTATGTGCGTCCATACATAATGAACAAAACATATATGGTTGCATATGGTGATGAGGTTAAAATAGTAACCCACCCTAAAGGAACATGCGTAGGAACATGGAACAATGGCGCTCCAACAGAGGAAGCAAACATCCGTTGTAGAACAGCGATTAACCAGACTATTGAATATTTCAATCAGTGGACAGGTATCCGCGGTTTTACATTAACAGGTAACTACGGAGCACAGACACAAACAGCCGACTGTTCATATGGAGGTTGGATGCGCATCGGACCTAATCCTGGCAACCAAGCTATTGGTACTGTAATCCACGAAACAGGACACGGAGTCGGTGTCGGAACCCATTGGCGTTGGAACAATTGTACTGACACACGTGAAAGTGAAGGCAAATATGGCAAATGGCTAGGTCGTGAAGCAAACGACATGCTTCATTTTCTTGAAAATAATTATGATGCCACTACCTGTTATATGAGAGGCGATGCTGTACACGGTTGGGGAAACAACGCAACATATGACTGGTTTGTAAACGGAGCTGACAAGGACAAACATTTAGAACTCCAATACCTTGGCGGGTGTTGTTTACTTTATGCACTATTCATTGATGGACTTTGTCCTACAAGCAATCACCCTAATGGTCTATCAGGTTACACATACAATTTTGACAGCGAGAAAAAATACTATCTGATGTGCAAAAATGCTGACTATGGCCTTGGTAGCGGACTTCTTTATGCACGCTCCTCATCTGCAACTGGATGGAACGAATTCCTAACAAAAGAAGAAGTCGGAGACGAAGCAGCATGGTACATAGAATATGATGCTACAAAAGGATATTATATATTCAAAAATGTTAGCAACGGCAGATATCTCACTCATGCTTCTGGTAGCACATCTATAGGTTTAAAGAACATAACTGGCAGCAAAAAACCATCAGATACAGAGTTTTTCCAGTTGATGCCTGACCGTACAGATGTAACACTGAAAGCTGACAGCAAACAAATCAAAACTCATGGGTACTGGTTTACATGGTACGACAATGGAAACAAATCCATAGAAGCCGGCAAAATGGGAGCCTTATATGGCAGCATTAAACAAAGTGCATTTGATTTTAGCAACAAAGCTACTGCACAGCAATGGATTATTATAAGTGAAGACGAACTTGACAAATACATAGAGATCGCCATTGCAACAGGAATAGAAACAATAGAAGAAGAAGCCGCAGACTCTTCAGACAACCCACAAATTGTTGAGATTTATAATTCAACAGGTATAAAGATCAACTCTTTGGATAAAGGAGTTAACATTGTAAAATACTCCAACGGAGAAATCAAGAAAATTTTTAAGTAAAACAGCCCAACACCCTTTAAGACAACATCCTAATTATGAAGAAAATATTCTTATTACTTTGCATTATATGTGCAAGTAGTGCTTTCGGAAAGAAGGTCGTTAAGGATTTATGGCCAGACGGAACAGAGATTGACTCTTGGTTTAAACAAACAGAAACTGTAAATCTCAACAATCTCGGCAAGAAATATCGTATAACTGACTACGGTGTGGTAAACGATGGAAAAATTCATACCAAAGAGCTACAGAATCTCATTGACAAAATCGCCACAGAAGGTGGTGGAGTCGTAATAGTACCAGAGGGGGTTTACATGACAGGTGCAGTATTCTTCAAACAAGGCGTACACCTTCACATTATGGCTGGTGGTGTATTGATGGGCAGCAACGACTCTAGTGACTATCCCCTTCTTACAACTCGTATTGAGGGAGAAACATGTAAATACTATTCAGCCCTAATAAATGCGGATAAAATAGACGGATTTACAATTTCTGGTAAAGGTGCTATAGATGGAAACGGATATACATTTTGGAAACACTTCTGGGAACGCAGAGAATGGAATCGCAAATGTACAAATAAAGACGAGCAACGCCCTAGACTTGTATACATTTCCAACTGTAAAAACGTACAGATAGAGGGAGTAAATCTGCAGAATTCTCCTTTCTGGACCACACATATTTACAATAGCGAAAATGTAAAACTGCTAAATCTCCACATATACTCCCCCGCCAAACCTGTTAAGGCTCCATCTACCGATGCCATCGACCTCGATGTAGTGAAAAACATTTTGGTAAAAGGATGTTATATGTCTGTAAACGATGATGCTGTGGCAATCAAAGGTGGCAAAGGTCCTTATGCCGATGCTTTCCGTTCAAAATATGACGGAGTGGATTTGAGTAAATTCCCAGAAATGGAAGGTGATGGAGAAAATAGGAATATTATTATTGAGGATTGCGAATATGGCTTTTGTCATGGATGTCTGACTTTAGGTTCTGAAAGTGTTTTCAATCATAACATCATCCTACGACGCATCAAAGTGAGTGAGGCAAACAACCTCTTATGGCTCAAGATGCGTCCAGACACTCCTCAACGCTACGAATACATTACAGTTGAAGACATTGAGGGATATGGAAAAAATTTCATTCTAGTTGCTCCATGGACACAGTTTTATGATCTTAAGGGTAGAGAAACTACTCCTATGTCGTACTCGGACCATATAACCATGCGCAACATCAAATTCGATTGCAATGTTTTCTTCAACGTTAACCAACAGGAATCACAATATCATTTAAGCAACTTCACCTTTGAGAACCTTGATATAAAGGCAAATAAGAAAGACTTGCATAAAGAATTTGTAGAAAACTTCACAATAAAGAATATAACTGTAAAATGAGTTTTACACATATTTTTTAAACTTATACCGCAAAAAGTCACTATATTTGCACAAAATTAAAAGATATAAAACAAATTTACAACTATGACATTCAAAGTAACAGAAGAAAATGGCACACTTACAGGTGTGATGGACGGAAGACTTGATACTGCAGCAGCTCCACAGTTTGCAGAAGACTTGAAAATAATGATGGACAATGCAGACAAACATTTAGTTTTAGATATGGAGAAACTCTCATTTATCAGTAGCTCTGGTCTGAGATTATTATTAAGTTTACGTAAGGAAACTATGGCAAAGAATGGTGACATAACAATCATCAACGTACTGCCTGAAGTAAAACAAGTATTTACAATCACCGGATTTTACTCATTGTTCCAGTTTAAATAATGCTACGCGAGTTAACTCTTCATAACGACGTAAAACAAATAGAGCTTCTAACCGAATTTATAGAAGTTCTATGTGAAGAATTGGGATTGGATGCCATGCTAACATTCAATCTCAACCTCGTTTTGGAAGAAGCTGTTACAAACGTAATTATGTATGCTTATCCTCAAGACGAAGATCACACTATGACATTAAAAACTTGGACAGAACAATCCGATAATATTATAGTATTCGAACTGAAAGACCAAGGCAAACCTTTTAATCCTATAGAAGAAGCTCCTGAGGTTGACACTACTCTATCTGCTGATGAAAGACAGATAGGCGGTTTGGGAATATTCCTAATCAACAAGATAATGGATGATGTTACCTATCGTTATGAAGAAGGATCGAACATTTTAACAATGAAAAAAAATATTAAAGCATGAAAACAATTTATATTGATGGGCCATTGGATGCAATTCATTTGGATGATGTAAAAGAGAAATTAAAAGAAGCAGACGCTCATCTCGGTGATATAATCACACTTGATTGTACAGATATGTCATACATCTGTAGTTCTGGCCTCAGAGTCTTTCTGCAAATGCATAAAGATGTAACAGAAGCTGGCGGGAAACTCATTATCAAAGGCCTGCAGCCACTGATTAAGAATGTATTTGACATGACAGGATTTGGTCATATTTTTAATTTTGAATAAACCGCACAAGCATGCAGATGCTTAATCTAAGCATTTACGCATGGTTCACCATTGCTGTCATAGTATTCAAGACAGTAATGACGTTCAGAGGCAAGATGTCTGGCGACATATTGGCTCTCATTATTATATCAGCACTTTTACTCACAGGAACATTATCCGACGAAGAAGCATTATCATCATTCAGTGCCCGAACAGTTTTTGTCGTTGGAGTTTTAATTGTCCTTGGAGCCAGTCTAGTACATGCTGGAGTTGTTCATTGGCTATCTGGAAAACTAGGTTCTCCCAAAACACTAAAACGTGCTATATCAAACCTTATGCTGTCCGTAGCTGCTATGAGCGCTATCTTCAACAGCAACACCACTACTGCTTTATTCATTAACGTAGTTAAAGAATGGAGTAAAAAGATAAAGATACCTGCATCTAAATTACTTATCCCATTAAGTTATGCATCTGCATTAGGAGGATTCTGTACAATAATTGGCAGTTCCACAAACCTTCTGGCTTCCGCCTTCTATCATCATGGTACGGGTCATACCATGTCGTTCTTTGCACCATTTATTCCTGGATTAGCCTGTACAATTACAGGAACTATCACAATCATACTTCTACAAAAATATCTACCTACCAGGAAGGCACCAGAAGAATCATTTGAAAGCAGTGACAACTACACGGTAGAACTTCTTGTTCCTACAGATTGCAAATATATAGGATCAACAGTAGAAGAAGCACGCTTATTAAACGTAACAGGTGGACACCTAATTGAAATAGTTCGTTTTGACAGGGAAATCATCAGTCCTGTTCCTAACAACGAATATATATTTGGTGGAGATCATCTGGTTTACTCGGGAAGGATTGATGACATTCTGCAATTACGTACCACTCACGGATTAGTCAATGCTACACATCATGTTTTCAGTGTTAAGGAATTAAACAAAAACCGCACACTACAACTAGCAACCGTCATAAGGGAAAGTAGTTTGGTTGGACAACGAATGGCTGACATAGATTTTGAAAAAGAAAACGATGTAGTATTGATTGCTGTAGCACGCGAAGGAGAAAGAATCACTGAGATTCCACGCGAAACCACCATATACCCAGGAGACACATTACTCTTTGAGGGTACTAAGATGAACGCAGAACACTTATCCGACAAATTGCAATTCTTCAACAATATAGCTCTACCGCAACAAGGGCCAAAGACATTCATCAGTATATTTATTATGATATGCATGGTATTATTGTCGTCATTTAGCGTATTACCACTGCTTCACTGTACATTACTTGCTGCTGGTGCGATGTTGATTACAAAATGTTGTACTACAGATCAGATGCAGCGAGCAATAAATTGGAAGATAGTCACAATTTTTGCCGGAAGTGTATGCATAGGAAAAGCCATCGAGGCAACAGGATTGGCAAGTACTATAGGTTACGGAATTGCACATACTTTCAGTTTCAATCCATTTGCATCTTTGATAATGTTTTGTCTGATAGCTACTATAGCGACAGAATTGATTTCAAATGCTACAGCAGCAGCCGTACTAATACCGATAGCTATTGACACGGCCCAAATTTTGAATGCCAACCCACTTACATTTGTAATTGCACTTATGATTAGCATATCATCATGTTTTGCAACCCCTATTGGGAACGAAACAAATACTATGGTATATGGTCCTGGCGGATACAAATTCACAGACTTTGTAAAACTTGGACTTCCAATGAATGTAACAGTATTCATAACAAACATAATTGCAACTTGCTTAGTTTATCCATTACAATAATAGCATCAAGAATAAATAACAAAATACAAAAAATATGCAGTGGCTTATTGATTTATTAATTACAGGAGGAGGAGTAGCTCATACAGTTATATTATACTCCTTGGTAATTGCATTAGGAATATTCCTTGGCAATAAACTGAAGATAAAAGGTGTATCTCTTGGAGTTACTTGGATTCTCTTTGTAGGTATTGCCGTTGGAGACTTACTGAAACGAATGAATGTGGCAGAAAACATGGAAATACTGAATTTCGTTCAAGATTTCGGTCTCATATTATTCGTATTCTCAATCGGTCTTCAGGTCGGTCCTTCATTCTTCACATCACTCTTACGTGGTGGTCTTAAAGCAAACACTATAGCAGCAGGAATAGTATTGCTCAACATCGTTGTAATGCTTATAATCTATTATTCTTGTCGCCAAATCATACCTGCAGCAAACGATTTGCCAATGCTTGTTGGTACGCTATGTGGAGCTATAACTAACACTCCTGGATTAGGTGCCGCTACAGCTGCACTTGACCAGATAAGCAGTATGAATCCTCATATCTTTGCAGACGGAGTTCCTGTAATTGCCAACGGATATGCCTGTGCATACCCTCTTGGTGTTGTAGGCATCATACTAAGTATCATTCTGATAAGATTTATCTTCAAAATAAACTTTCAGAAAGAAGAAGAACATTTCAATAGAAAGAATAGCAAAAATGATGCTGTAAAGCCACATCTGATGACTATTGAGGTGTTTAATCCTGCTATAAATGGCAAAAGCATCCTGCAAGTACATAATTTCATAGGTCGCGACTTTGTATGTTCCCGTCTTCTCCACGATGGACACATCACAGTACCTAACCGCAATACCCTACTCTCAACAGGCGACCGTATTTTTGTAGTCTGTGCATCAGAAGATGCAGAAGCAATAACAGCTTTTATCGGACCAGAAGCAGAAATAGACTGGGAGATACAAGACGTAAAAATGGTATCGAAGAAACTTACTGTTACACGTAGCAACATAAATGGAAAAACACTTGGTTCTCTACACTCCAGTTCAATGTTTGGCGTTAACGTAACAAGACTTTATCGTTCAGGTATCGAACTATTTGCTAGTCCAAGCGTTATACTTCAAGTAGGCGATATCCTGACAACTGTAGGACCTGAAGATGCTGTAGATCGATTTGCAAGTCGAATCGGTGATTCAAAGCAAGCACTTGACAAACCTAACTTGCTTACACTTTTCGTAGGCATCTTCGTAGGTATCGTATTCGGAATGATTCCAATATCTATTCCAGGTATGTCTGTTCCTGTGAAATTGGGTCTTGCAGGTGGTCCGCTTATCATAGCAATCATGTTGGGACGTTTCGGATACAAAATCAAACTTGTTGCCTACACAACTAACTCTGCATCACTTATGATTAGAGACATCGGTCTTGTGCTATTCCTCGCCAGTGTAGGAATTAAAGCCGGTGGAAACTTCGTTGATACAGTAATAAATGGAGGTATTCACTACGTATGGATTGGTTTCCTGATTACATTCATTCCACTTATTATCATGGGAGTCTTTGCCAGAGTAAAATGGCACATGAACTATTTCCTGCTTTCAGGAATTATCTCAGGTGCAACTACTGATCCACCAGCACTTGCCTTCTCTCAAGCACAGGCAAACAATGGTATTCCTTCAGTAGGCTACTCTACAGTCTATCCGTTGTCCATGTTCCTCAGAATTATAACCGCCCAAGTACTGATACTCGCATTCTGCTCATAACACATTAATGAACATAATAACTAACATACTGTCGCAGCAGGCAGAATTACCACTGCTTGCTGCATTAATTTTAGGATTATTGGTAGCAATCAATCCTTGTCAGCTTGCTATCAACATATCCGCTCTCACCTATCTAACACGTAGGGCAAAATACAAGCATCCCAAACGGACACTATTTTTATATATCCTTGGCAAGACTATCACCTATACCGTATTAGGATGGATTCTGATGTGTCTTATCGGAGGAGGTAGGAACATAGAAGGAATGGCATCAATTTTGTCCAAAGCAGAACTGATTGTACCATACATATTAATTATAGTCGGCACATTCATGCTATTTCGTGCACTTCATCCCCATCATCATCATCAAGGAGAGAATTGTCACAATTCAGGAGAAATGATACATCGCAATGGCCCGCTTGGAGCACTTATCCTCGGTATCACACTAGCTTTTGCCTTTTGTCCAGAAAGTGCCGTATTCTATTTCGGTCTGATGCTACCATTATCCATAACCTCGCAGGCAGGACTATTTGTTCCGCTTATTTTTTCTATTGCAGCCAGCATCCCGGTTCTGCTTCTTGCTTGGGCTATCAGAAGAGCACTCACACAGGCAGACCAGTTGGACAGCACTTTCGAACATGCCCAGCAATGGATTAACGGCTTAGTAGGATTATTATTTATTTTGATGGCTATAGTAATTCTATTTAATTAAACGCATAAACAGTAAAATGACCATTACAGAGAGATTCCTAAAATACGTATCATTCGATACACAGTCCTCGGAAGAAACAGGAACAACACCATCAACCAAGAAACAGATGGTGTTTGCGGAGGTATTGCGCGACGAACTTATTAGCGAAGGATTACAAGATGTGGAACTGGACTCCTTAGGATATATATATGCCACCCTGCCTTCCAACACGTCTAAATCTATTCCGACAATAGGATTCATCTCTCATCTCGACACCTCTCCCGATGCTTCGGGAACAAACGTAAAACCGCAAATAACATACAACTACGACGGCAAGGACATCACTTTATCTGCTGATAAAGTTCTCTCACCAAAACAGTTTCCAGAATTGCTTGACCACATTGGCGAAGACATTATAACGACAGACGGGACTACCCTACTTGGAGCCGATGACAAATCAGGTATTGCAGCAATAGTAGAGGCAATGGTGTATCTTCAGAAACATCCGGAAATTGAACACGGACCAATTCGTATAGCATTCAACCCTGACGAAGAGATTGGCATGGGAGCCCATCATTTCAATGTTGAAAAATTCGGCTGTAAATTTGCATACACCATAGATGGTTCTGAATGCGGCGAGATAGAATTTGAAAATTTCAATGCTGCAGCAGCTATAATAACTGTGACAGGACGTTCCGTACATCCAGGTTCTGCGAAAGACAAGATGATTAACGCAGGACGTATAGCGACAGAAATTGTACAGATGCTTCCACAATCCGAAATACCAGAAACAACCGAAGGCTATGAAGGTTTTTATCACCTTACATCCATTAGCGGGAACTGTACAGAAGCAAACCTTTCGTTTATCATTCGCGATCACTCAACGGAAAAGTTTCAAGAACGTAAACGCGTCATCACCAGAATAGTAGAAACCATCAACCAACGCTACGGCAATGGTACAGCTACTCTTACTCTGACCGACCAATACTACAACATGCGTAAACAAGTAGAGCCGCAGATGTATATCATCGACATAGCCTGCCAAGCCATAAAAGAAGCAGGAATGTCACCAAAAATTAAAGCAATCAGAGGTGGTACCGATGGAGCACAACTATCATTCATGGGACTCCCCTGCCCCAACATCTTTGCTGGTGGCATCAACTTTCATGGTCCATACGAATTTTTACCCATTCAGTCGTTGGAACGGGTAAAACAGACCATTATAAATATATGTAAAATCACAGCACAATACGAATGGCAACACAAATAGTAGAGACATACGACAAAGAAAACATCAACAAACTGCCGATAGAACACTTCGAGGGGAATATCTATATAATAGATAATGAGTCGGAAGCTGTCAAAGCTGTTAACTATCTGCTTACACAACCGCTACTCGGATTCGACACAGAAACACGTCCTTGTTTTCAAAAAGGAAAACTTCACAAAGTAGCCCTGCTTCAAGTAGCAACAGCCAACCAGTGTTTTCTTTTCCGTCTGAACCGAATGGAAGGAATACCAGCCCCCATTCTGAGTCTTTTAGAAGATTCTACTATTACAAAAGTTGGTCTGGGACTTAAAGACGACATGATGAATCTACGGAAACGTGCAGAATTCACACCTGGCACATTCATCGACATACAAGATGAAATAACAAAATTAGGCATTAAAGACAAAAGCCTTCAGAAAATCTATGCAAACCTCTTTGCAAAGAAAATAGCCAAACGTCAACAACTGAGCAACTGGGAGGCAGATGTACTGTCCGTAGCCCAACAACAATATGCAGCTATCGACGCGTGGGCATGTATAAGAATCTACAATGAAATTAAAAAACTTCTAACATCAAAATAATGAAACAACTATATCTCAAACGCGGAAAAGAAGATTCCCTACTTCGCTTCCACCCATGGGTTTTCTCTGGTGCTATCCATCATATGAGCTCTGAGCCTGAGGAAGGCGAAGTAGTAGAAATATTCACCTCCGACAATCAGTATATAGCTACAGGACATTATCAGATTGGTTCTATAATGGTTCGAGTACTTACCTTCGAACGAGAACCAATCAACCAGCAATTCTACGAGCAACACCTGAAAGCAGCTCACAATGTTCGTCTCGCACTCGGACTAGGCGACGAAAGTTACCGACTAGTACACGGCGAAGGTGACAACTTACCAGGACTTGTAATCGACATCTATGGAGATACAGCTGTCATGCAAGCTCATTCCGTAGGTATGCATCGCGACAGACAAATTATAGCTGACGCACTCAAAGTTGTTTTAGGAGAAAAACTTCATAACATATACTACAAATCAGAAACCACACTTCCCTACAAGGCCGACCTTCATCAGGAAAACGGTTTCCTTCTGGGTGGTTCTGCTGATGATATTGCCAGCGAAAATGGACTTCGTTTCCATGTGGACTGGTTACATGGTCAGAAAACAGGATTCTTCATTGACCAACGTGAAAACCGCAAACTTCTTGGCGAGTATTCAAAGGGACGTAACGTACTGAATATGTTCTGCTATACTGGAGGTTTCTCACTATATGCTATGCGAGGAGGAGCAAACATAGTACACTCTGTAGATTCCAGCCAGAAAGCTATCGACCTCACGAATGCAAATATAGAACTCAACTTCCCTGCAGACAATCGTCATAAGGCATTCGCAGAGGATGCATTTCACTTCCTTGACAACATGACTACCAAATACGATCTGATAATTCTCGATCCTCCAGCATTTGCAAAGCACAAGGATGCCCTTAGAAATGCCATAAAAGGATATATCAGACTCAATCGCAAAGCATTTGAACAGATTCAGCCAGGCGGTATTCTTTTCACATTCTCTTGCTCTCAGGCTGTTGACAAGAACCAGTTCCGCACAGCCGTATTCTCAGCTGCTGCAGCAGCTAACCGAAAAGTCCGGATTCTGCATCAACTCCACCAACCTGCCGACCATCCAATCAATATCTATCACCCAGAAGGTGAATATCTGAAGGGATTAGTTTTATATGTAGAATAACTCAATTTATATTATATATAGCACATAAGCAAATTGTTCATATTTTACACAAAAGTGTTAAACTTGACAAAGTGTGCGCGTTTTTTTTGCATAAATACTTGTCAAAACGTACAAAATCCATACCTTTGCAACGTGTTTTTCATGGTATTAGATTTATTTTAAGGTTAGTAAAGATTGCTTGTCGTGAGATAAGCAATTTTTTTGCGCTTAAAGTGGCTTTTGACAGTCATTTCAAGCGCAAACTTTGTTTATAAGATAGTCTTAAAAACTATCATCTGTTTTTTAAACTCTTTATTATTTATAAGGATTTTCAGGATACTTACCCTTATAACGTTCGTACAAAGGATCTTGCAGAACCTTATTCATGAAATATCCGAATATAGGCAATGCCGTTCTACTTCCCTGCCCCAGTTCTCCTGTACGGAAATGAATGCATCTGTATTCTCCACCTACCCATACAGCTCCAACAAGATTCTTAGTAGTTCCTACGAACCAAGCATCGGAATGATTATTTGAGGTACCCGTCTTTCCTCCGAATTCGGTTTCATCAGCTACTGGTCTGACATATTGCCACAACGCGCTAACAGTACCTCCACCTTCTCTCATTCCTCCCCACAAGAGTTTCTGCATATAATAAGCAGTTTTCTCCTTCATCGCCACTTCTTCTTTTGGACCATTCTTCTCGTAATTGTAGATTTCCTTTCCGTTACGGTCCAATATTCTGGTGACGACAACAGGATCGCGATGCTTTCCTGTATTCATGACAGTACTATACGAATTACACAACTCCAGCAGACTCACGTCGCACGAACCCAACGACAGCGACGGAACAGTATCCAACTTACTATGTATTCCCATTTTATATGCTATGTTTATAACATTTGGAATACCAGTTTTGAGTCCCATCTTCACAGCGATAGTATTTACAGAACGTGCAAAAGCAGAACGCAGAGTCATATTGGCATAGGTACATATTCCGTCAGCATTATGCGGTTGCCAGAGTTTTGTCTTACCTGGATTAGCCGGATCTGGCATTTTCAGCGACACATACGAATCTGTCACCCTATAATCAGGAGTGATAGAATCGTTATTCTCAAATGCCGATGCATATACGAACAGTTTAAAAGTAGAACCAGGCTGACGCATAGCCGTCACCTTGTCATATTTCCAATGTTCGAAGTCTATATCTCCCACCCACACTTTCACCATGCTAGTCTGTGGCTCCATCACAACCATTCCAGTATGCATAAAACTTACCATATACCGGATGGAGTCAAGAGTACTGATTTCCTTTTCTACATATCCGTTCTTCTGCCCGCCTTTACCGTAAGCAAAGAGTTTTACGGTATGAGGTTGATTCAGATAGAACCATATAGAGTCCTGATTATCATCATATTTCTTTGCGAGATATTTATAATAATCGGTTCTTTTGGCAATATTCTCTATGAAATTAGGCACTTCTTGATAATGTTCGTCTCTCCAAGGGGCTGTACCGTGCCAATGATTATCAAACTTTTGCTGAATATTCTTCATTCCCTTCTGAACAGCCCATTCTGCATAAGCTTGCATCCTCATATCAATCGTGGTGTAAATCTTCAGACCGTCACTATACATATCATAATCGTTCTCTCTACACCAGTCAGAAACATACTGTCTGATATATTCCCTGAAATAGAGAGCCTTGCCTCCGTAAGCTTTCTCAACGGAAAAACGGCTCAAGTCTATTGGTAACAGACAAAGAGAATCACATTGTTTGCGAGTCATTGGTTTTAGTCCCGCAGAGAGTTCCGGGTGGTTCAACATATTATGCAGCACAACATTACGTCGTTCCTTACTACGTTTCGGATTAACCTTAGGATTATAAGTAGTCGTAGCCTTAAGTAATCCTACAAGTACAGCAGCCTGTTCTGCATTCAAGTCTTTGGGATCGCACGATTTTCCAAAATAAGTTTTCGCAGCAGTTCTGATTCCGAAGGCATTACTACCAAAATCCACAGTATTAAGATAAAGAGTAAGGATATCCTCCTTTGTGTACATATTCTCTATCTTCACAGCAGTAATCCATTCTTTTGTCTTGATAATAAGCATCTTCAGTCCTGGTACCTTGCATAGCACGCCATCAGTATGTCTGGTTCGCATCTTATACAGATTCTTCACCAGCTGTTGTGTAACCGTGCTCGCACCACGTGCATTCCCATGAACCATATCCTTCATAGCGGCAAAGATAGCTTTGAAGTCAATTCCATGATGTTTATAGAAGCGTTCGTCTTCTGTAGAGAGTAAAGCATACTCCACATAAGGAGAAATCTCTTTATACGAAACAAGCGAGCGGTTCTCATTGAAAAACTTACCAATTGGAATACTGTCGTTATCAGCAGAATAAACATACGAAGGTTCATTCGTAACTGGATTTTTCAGGCTCTCCATCGAAGGTGATTCTCCGAAGAGCCAGCAGAAATTATACGCAACTGCTACTAAGTATATAAAGAAACAGCATAGGAAAGTAGAAACTACTACAGCTAGTCGCTGATACCATCTACCCTTATATTGTCTGCCGTACCAAAGTAAGGAAATCCGGAAATATTGAAAAAATTTTTTCATAGGATTCAAAATTAAGGTTTCAAGAGTGGTTGACTACACATCAATCCATTTTATGTCTGCGTCTTTCGAGAACCAAAGCATTTGTTTCTTGGCATACACTCTTGTGTTTTTTTTTATTCGTTCTACCGCCATAGGCAATTCCCACTCGCCATCTATCACCTTGAAGAGTTCTTTATATCCTACGGTATTTAGTGAATTCAGATGCCGCAAAGGATAAACTCTTCTCGCCTCCTCCATCAACCCCTCTTCCATCATCATATCCACTCTTCGGTTTATTCTTTCGAACAAATCCTCCCGTTTGCGTCTCAGTCCTATTTTTTCTATTTTGAAAGGTCTTTCCTTCACAACCTGAGTACGGAACGACGAATATGGTTTGCCTGTCTGGTAGCAAACCTCCAAAGCATGGATTATGCGTTTATGGTTTTTCAGGTCTGCCTCTGCATAATACTCAGGGTCGAGCAGTTTCAATTCAGCCAGCATAGGTTCTATACCTTCTGTTCTGAATCGTTCTTGCAGATTGCTTCTCACCTCATCATCTATTGTTGGAATATCATCGATACCTTTGGTTACGGCATCGATATACATCATAGAGCCTCCTGTCATCACAACTGCGTCGTGTTGTTTGAACAAATCTGACAAAAGGCACATAACATCAGATTCAAATTGTGCTGCACTATAATATTGTTCCAAGGGCAACATCTGCACAAAATAATGTTTCACGCGTGCCATCTGTTCTGCTGTCGGAGCAGCAGTTCCTATACTCAATTCTTTGTATATCTGGCGCGAGTCTGCATTAATAATCGGGCATCCAAGGCTTTCCGCCATGCTTAGTGCATATTCTGTTTTACCCACAGCTGTGGGACCCAGCACTACAATCAGTCTGTTAGTATTCTCCATCACTGATATCAAGACCCTCCAGACTGATATCTTCCATATCTACTTCGTCTCCGAACATATCATTCTCTTCATCCATTACGGTTGTATCGGAAACTATTGGGTTGCGTGATAACAGTTCGTCAAAGTCGAGAGTCTGCTGAGGAGCATCACCCATCGAACGAGTAATCTTTCCCTCCTTCATCGAACCTGGCTTTACACTACTCAGTTCTATGAAGAACACGCGTTCTGCCAACATATCGAAGGTGTAGAGCAGGTGTTGTTTTTCGTCTTCGAGAAACTCGCTCAACTCCGTCTTTGCCATGATGTAGCTATCCTTATCCATACTCGTATCCATCTCCTCCAGCGTAATCTCCTGTCCCTTTTCCCAACCGTTTTCGCAGATAGTGAAACTAGTCAGCTGATCATCTTTATATTTACAAGATTCCAGAATCAGTTTATGCAGATCCAGGAATGTAGCATGTGAATCAATTTGAATTTCTCTCATGAAGTTTTCCACTTCATCCGAGATTATGGTGAACTTATAAATCATCTTACAATACCTCGTTTAGAATTTGCAACAAAGTCAATGATATATTCTATTTCTTTGCTCATTGGCACTTCCTGTCTGATTTGTTCCACAGCTTCAGCTACAGTCAGGTTACACGAGTAGATCAGTCGGTATGCATGTGCAATATTATCGATGATATTAGGAGCAAACTGACGACGACGCAGACCTACTATATTCAGTCCGGCATACGAAACAGGCTCTCTTCCTACCATTGTGAATGGAGGAATGTCCTTGCTCGTACGGCTTCCTCCCTGCACCATAGTGTATCCACCGATTCTGCAGAACTGGTGTACAAGGACTACTGCACTTAGTATTGCATTATCATCGATAATCACTTCTCCTGCCAGTTTTGTAGAGTTGCCCATGATGACGCCGCTACCTACTTCGCAGTCGTGAGCTATATGAGCATTCTCCATGATGAGGTTGTTCGAACCCACCTTCGTTGTACCCTTGCTTGCAGTACCACGATGAATGGTTACGTTCTCACGTATTCTATTATTGTCACCTATTACAACTGTCGATTCCTCACCTCTGAACTTAAGGTCTTGTGGCACAGCTCCGATGACAGCACCAGGAAACAGAGTATTTCCGTTTCCCATGTGTGTACCAGACAACAATGTGACTGAATTCATCAACACATTATTATCACCGATTTCTACGTTCTTGTCTATGAAACAGAATGGACCGATTTCACAGTTCTCCCCTATCTTTGCTTCTGGGTCTATAAATGCCAATGGGCTGATTTTTGCCATATTATTTTATTCTTTCTTATTCTTACATATTTTTAAGTATCTCGCGCGCGAACATATTATTAATAGCATGTCCTGGCTTATATCCTGTCACCTTTCCGATGAGAGGTCTGCCCACGAGTGCGAGGTCGCCCATTACGTCGAGCAACTTATGTCGGGTGGTTTCGTTATTCCATGTAAGCGGTTTCGGATTGAGGAATCCCAACTGCTTAGCATTCATTCTGCTCACACCCAGTTTGTCGGTCAGGGCATCGAAGCGTTCCTGACTGAGTTCTATTTCGTATATAACGATTGCATTTCCGAGGTCACCGCCTTTAATAAGTCCCATATTCAGCAGAGGTTCAATTTCTCTGACGAATACGAATGTACGTGCTGAAGACACTTCCTTCGAGAAATCATTAATGTCGTCGAGCGTAGCATTCTGCTTACCCAACACACTAGTACCGAAGTCTGTCGTTATGTCCAGACAGAAGTGGTCGCACGGTTCTATCTTCATGTGTTCGCCGTTCTTTCCTTCCACCTCTATCACCTTGTCCACCACGTAGAAATTCTTCTCTGCATCCTGCTCTACTGTTCCAACCTTCTCAATCGACTGAGTCCAGTAAAATGCGCTTCCGTCAAGAATAGGCATTTCGGGACCATCCAGTTGTATAAGGCAGTTATCTATGCCGGCAGCCAACAGAGCAGCCATAGCATGTTCGATAGTGCTTACCTTTATATTGTCTTTCGTCAGCACAGTACCTCGTTGTGTATCACCTACCAACTTGGCATCGCAGTCAATCACCGGTGTACCTTCCAAATCCATGCGCTGAATCTTCAGTCCATGATTAGCTGGTGCAGGATTGAACGTAGCAGTTATGTGCAATCCTGTATGCAGTCCCTTACTTGCAAGGGTGAACGAATCCTTCAGCGTTTTTTGTCTAATCATATTGTCTTTTCGACCTATTATTTATGTTTTCTTAATTCTTTCAGTTCTTTCCTCAGCTCAATCACTTCCTCACGCAGTTCTGCAAGGTTATTCACCACAGCTACGTTTCTCGACCACTTGCGGGCATCGATAGCCGGACTACCCATCAGAACGCAATTGCCTTTCTTTGCATTCTTATCTCCGGCAAGACCGCTCTGAGCACCCAACTGCACTCTGTCGCCTACGGTCAGGTGACCGGCAAGTCCTACCTGTCCGCCAAACATACACCACTTGCCTACCTTAGTGCTTCCGGCAATTCCTACCTGAGCCGACATAACGGTATTCTCTCCCACTTCACAATTATGGGCTATCTGCACCAGGTTATCCAGCTTGGCACCCTTTCTCACGTATGTGCTTCCCATTGTCGAACGGTCCACACAAGTGTTGGCACCAATCTCCACATTATCCTCAATCGTCACGATACCGATCTGCGGAATCTTGTCATATCCGCTTTGTGTAGGAGCAAAACCGAAACCGTCAGCACCTATTACGCTTCCTGCATGTAATATACAATTGTTGCCTACCACACAGTCGTGATAGACAACAGCATTTGAATATATCTCAGTATTATTACCTACCTTCGCGTTTCTGCCTATAGTCACGTGAGGATGGAACACACAACCGTCGCCCACCTCCACATTTTCGCCTATGGCTACAAATGGTCCTATATAACAGTCCTTACCGATTTTTGCCGATGGGTCGATAAACGCCAGCGAACTGATGCCCACTCTCTTCTGCTTCATCGACTCATACATCTGCAGCAGTTTTGCCACCGACTCGTAAGCATTATCCACCTTCACCAGAGTTGCATTTACAGGCTGCGAGGGAATAAAGTCCTTATTCACCAGCACCACACTCGACTCTGTAGTGTACAGATAATGTTCATACTTCAGGTTTGCCAGAAACGACAGAGCGCCTTTCTTTCCTTCCTCAATCTTAGCGAACGTAGTAATCTGCGCATTTTTGTCGCCCTCTACTGTTCCACCTGTAAATCCGGCAATTTGTTCAGCTGTAAAAACCATTTTTTATTTTAAAATCTTAAAAAAATACAACAACAAACCTCTTTTTTGTGGTTTATGGTGCAAATTTAATAAAGATTTTTCACATATGCACAATATTTTTAACAAAAATATGTACCTTTGCATAAAATTTTACTTCGATTAGTAAATATTCTCTAAAATCATTCAGAAATGAACAACGACACACAGGCCAGCAATCAGCGCTACATGATGCGTGGAGTCTCCGCAGCCAAGGAGGATGTCCACAATGCTATCAAGAACATAGACAAGGGTATTTTTCCGCAGGCATTCTGCAAAATCATTCCCGACATATTGGGTGGTGACCCAGAATACTGCAACATCATGCATGCCGACGGAGCAGGCACCAAGTCTGCCCTGGCTTATATGTACTGGAAGGAAACAGGCGATTTGTCTGTATGGCGTGGCATAGCTCAGGATGCCATAGTAATGAATACCGACGACCTGCTATGCGTAGGAGCTGTCGACAACATACTTGTGTCCTCTACTATCGGACGCAACAAGATGCTCATTCCGGGCGAAGTCATCGCAGCCATCATCAACGGTACCGACGAAATCCTCTCCGACATGCGTCGTATGGGCATCGGCATCTATGCCACAGGTGGTGAGACAGCTGATGTAGGCGACCTCGTCCGCACTATCATCGTCGATTCTACAGTCACCTGCCGCATGAAACGAAGCGATGTCATCAACAATGCCAACATCCGTCCGGGCGACGTCATCGTCGGACTCTCCTCCTGCGGTCAAGCTACATACGAAAAGGAATACAATGGCGGTATGGGTAGCAACGGACTCACCTCTGCCCGTCACGATGTGTTTGCAAAATATCTGGCAGAACGCTATCCTGAGTCTTACGACAAGGCAGTACCCGACGAACTCGTTTATTCCGGCAGCTACAAACTGACCGACCCGGTAGCTGGAGCACCAGTCAACGCCGGAAAACTCGTTCTCTCGCCTACTCGCACCTATGCACCTGTGGTCAAGCAACTCCTCGACCGACTTCGTCCACACATCCACGGAATGGTACATTGTACAGGTGGCGCCCAAACAAAAGTGCTCCACTTCGTTAGCGACAACTGCCGTGTCATCAAGGACAACCTCTTCCCCGTTCCACCACTCTTCCGCGCCATTGCCGAAGAATCAGGTACCGACTGGGCAGAGATGTATAAGGTATTCAACATGGGGCATCGTCTTGAGGTATATCTCTCACCCGAACATGCTGAGGAAGTCATCGCAATCTCTAAATCCTTCAACATCGACGCCCAGATAGTAGGTCACATCGAAGAAGGCAAGAAGAGCCTCTGCATCAAATCCGAATTCGGCACCTTCGAATACTAACTGTCAACTTTCAACTATCAACTCTCAACTCTCTTGGAAACCAACAACATATTAGACAAACTCGAGGGCATCGTTCCCCGTTTTGAAGAAGTCGGCACACTCATTACCGACCCATCCGTCATAGCCGATCAGAAGCGTTACGTGCAACTCACGAAAGAATACAAAAACCTGGAGGACATCATGAATGCCCGCCAGCGATATATCAACGCACTAAAGGGTATCGACGAAGCCAAGCAAATACTCGAAACCGAGGAAGATGCAGACATGAAAGAGATGGCTCGCGAAGAACTCTCTGCCAACGAACGCCTCATCCCCGAACTCGAAGAGGAGATAAAACTTCTCCTCATTCCTGCCGACCCTGAGGATAGCAAGAATGTGACACTCGAAATTCGTGGTGGTACTGGTGGCGACGAAGCAGCACTCTTTGCCGGCGACCTCTTCCGCATGTACTCCAAATACTGCGAAACAAAGGGTTGGCACCTTACCGTATCTTCTTTCTCCGAAGGAGCAAGTGGCGGTTACAAGGAAATCGTTGCCAACATCACAGGCGAGAATGTCTATGGCACTATGAAGTACGAATCGGGCGTTCATCGCGTTCAGCGAGTACCAGCTACCGAAACCCAGGGACGTGTCCACACATCCGCAGCTACCGTTGCCGTACTGCCCGAAGCAGAAGCTTTCGACGTACAGATCAACGAAGGTGAAATCAAATGGGATACCTTCCGTTCAAGCGGAGCAGGCGGTCAGAACGTCAACAAAGTGGAGTCAGGAGTTCGTGCCCGTTATATGTGGAAAAATCCCAATACCGGCGAAACGGAGGAAATCCTCGTAGAATGTACCGAAACCCGCGACCAGCCTAAGAACAAAGAGCGTGCCCTTGCACGTCTGCGTACATATATCTACGATAAGGAACACCAGAAATATATCGACGACATCGCATCGCGTCGTAAGACGATGGTATCTACCGGCGACCGTTCTGCAAAGATACGCACCTACAACTATCCGCAGGGACGAATCACCGACCATCGCATCAACTACACGATATACAACCTCGCAGCATTCATGGACGGTGACATACAGGACTGCATCGACCACCTCATCGTAGCCGAGAACGCAGAACGACTGAAGGAAGCCGAACTGTAATGTCCGCGACATGACATGACAATGTCAGTACCCTCCGAGGGGCTGGCACGCAATTTGTAGGAATAAAAAACTGATAATAATTCAGAACATGACGATTAACAATTATTCCGACAATCTCAATCAGATTCTCTCCTACTCCAAGGAGGAAGCAATACGTCTGAACAACGATTATATAGGACCTGAGCATCTCATGCTGGGCATACTGCGAGACGGCGACAACCTTGCCGCCCATCTGCTCGTGCAGAAATTCCTCGTCAATCCCGACACACTCAAGCACCAGTTGGAGAAGCATATCGAAAATACCGACATGCCAATCTACTCTACCGACATAGCCCTCAACACTAAGTCGGCAGCCATCCTGCGTCTCAGCATCCTCGAATCGCGTCTCACCAAGAGCAAGGAGAGTCAGGCAGAACATCTTCTGCTTGCCATCATGAAACATAAAGACAATATGGCAGCCAAGATACTGACAGACAACGGAGTTACCTACAAGGAACTCTACAACAGCATAGCGCAACCTAGTTCGCAACCACAGGCAACAGGTGTTGACTTCGACGAAGAAGCCGAAGAAGAGAAAGCTCCTGTAGGCAGTCAGGGCGGATCTACCAGTCAGAAACAGAAGACTGACAAAAAGCACAATTCCGACCACCCTGCCATCGACGCCTATGGTTTCGACCTCACCCGGGCAGCTGCTGAAGGCAAACTCGATCCCGTCGTAGGTCGTGAGAAGGAGATAGAACGCATTGCCCAGATTCTCTCGCGTCGTAAGAAGAACAACCCGGTTCTCATCGGCGAACCAGGTGTGGGCAAGAGTGCTATTGTCGAAGGTCTTGCCCTTCGCATCTCCCAACGTCGTGTGTCGCGAGCTCTTTTCAACAAGAAAATCATCTCGCTCGACATGTCAACCATAGTGGCAGGCACCAAATACCGCGGACAGTTCGAAGAGCGCATGAAGAACATCATCAACGAACTGAAAGCCAATCCCGACCTCATCGTATTCATCGACGAGATACACACCATCGTCGGAGCCGGCAACCAGGCAGGACAGATGGATGCTGCCAACATGATGAAGCCTGCCCTCGCACGTGGCGAACTCCAATGCATCGGAGCCACCACCCTCGACGAATATCGCAAGAACATCGAAAAAGACGGAGCCCTCGAACGCCGTTTCCAGAAAGTCATCGTGGCACCAACCACACAGGAAGAAACCCTCGAGATACTCCACAACATAAAAGACCGCTACGAAGAGCATCATAACGTCACCTATACCGAGGAAGCCCTTGCAGCTTGTGTCAGTCTGACCGAGCGCTACGTCACAGACCGCAGTTTCCCCGACAAGGCAATCGATGCCCTCGACGAAGTAGGTTCCCGCGTACACATTACCAATATAAGTGTACCAAAACCGATTGAAGAGAAAGAAGAAGAAATAGCTGAGGCACAACGCAAGCAGGAAGAAGCCGTTCATAATCAGCAATACCTCGAAGCAGCAGAATACCGCGATAAGGTAATCCTGCTTACTGGTGAACTCAACGACCTCAAACGCGAATGGGAAGCCTCCATGCAAGACAGTCGCATTAGTATAAGTGCTGACAAGGTGGCAGAAACCGTCTCCATGATGACAGGCATACCTGTTCAACGCATGATGTCGGCAGAAACCATACGCATCAAAAATATGCGTCAGGAACTCAAGTCGCAGATAATAGCTCAAGACGGAGCAATCGACCGACTGGTCAGCGCCATCCAACGCAACCGCGTCGGACTCTCCGACCCGATGCGTCCTATCAGCGTATTCATGTTCCTCGGACCTACCGGAGTCGGTAAGACCTACCTCGCCAAGAAACTTGCCGAACATATGTTCGGAACCTCCGATGCCCTCATCCGCATCGATATGAGCGAATACATGGAGAAATTTACCGTCAGCCGTCTCGTCGGAGCTCCTCCAGGATATGTCGGATATGAAGAAGGCGGAATGCTTACCGAACGCGTGCGTCGCAAGCCCTACTCTATCGTCCTGCTCGACGAAATAGAGAAAGCCCATCCCGACGTCTTCAACATCCTCCTGCAGGTAATGGACGACGGACGACTTACCGACAGCAATGGTCGCACGGTTGACTTCCGCAATACAGTCATCATCATGACCAGCAACGTCGGAACCCGTCAGCTGAAAGAATTCGGTCGTGGCGTCGGCTTCTCCGCTATGGCAGGCAAAGACGACAAAGAAGTCAGCCGTAGCGTCATACAGAAAGCCCTCAACCGTCAGTTCTCGCCTGAATTCCTCAACCGAATCGACGAAATCATCACCTTCGACCAGTTGGAACTCGACAGCATCATAAAGATTATCGACATCGAACTGCGTCCGCTCATCGAGCGCATCGAGAAGATAGGCTACCACCTCGACATTACCCCCGAAGCCAAGCGTTGGATAGCCGAACAGGGTTACGACAAACAATTTGGAGCACGACCTCTTCGACGTGCCATCCAGCAGCACATCGAAGACCCTGTAGCCAACCTCGTAGTCGAAGAACAGGTACAGCCAGGCGACACCATCAACGTACAGTTTACCGACGGAAAACTCGTTGTAAATAAACAGTAACCAATAATCCAAATCCCTATAATCCAAGAACTGACATCGCCGGATGTCAGTTTTTTTTATTTTTTTTTGGTAGTAATGTAACTTTGTTATACATTTGCGGCGGGAATTTACCAAAAAACCCTTTTATTAACCTTTTAAACTTACAACAGTTATGAAAAAATTTTTAGCATTTGCATCAGTACTTATGATGCTGTTTTGTGTTTCTTGTTCAAAAGACGATGACAATCCAACTCCACCATCACCAGCTCCTGGTAAGACATATCTTCAGATACTGAGGGAGGATGTAGGCACAATTTTGAATAAGTATCCAGAATTCAAGAAAGAGAGTCAATACAACTATCCATTCGGATATCTCCGTCAGATTTACTACAAACTCAACGGAAACATATCAGACACTCCTCTTAAGGATCTGAAAGCGACTATTGCACAATACGGTTTTGACTACACGGAGATTACAGCACAAGGAGAAAAGCAGCACATCTTGGTAGCTACCAGAAACTTTGACAAGGGATTGGATGCTGAGATGACTTATCAGACTGCCGTTGCACCAGGATATCCTCAGGATGTTGACATCATTGAGAATCTTGATAAGATAATCACTTTGGAGCATGCCCTCAAGAACTTGAAAGAATCTAATGTTACAATTCCTCAATCAGCAGACATATACCTTATCAAGCCTGCAGTTCCATATGCTGGTGCAGACATCATCTATCTGGTAAACAAGATAGTTAACAATACCGTAGTATATGTTGATGCTCAGACAGGTGAGGTTAAAACCGGTAAAGCACACTAATAACATCATCTATTAAAATAGTCAAACAAATAAAGGACATCCACCACGGATGTCCTTTACTTTTATCAATCTCACCTGTCACACCATTTATTTTTTTCTTTATACAAAAACCACAAAAACCCTTAGCCAGCGTCAATAACGGTTAAAGGTTAACGGTTAACGGTTAAAGAGTTTTCGTTTTGGTTTTGGTTTTCGTACGGAATAACTGTTTTTCCGGTTTTTGTCACAGAACACTTAATGATATACGTTTGCCTAATCCGTTGAAGATACGGAACAATGTAGATAGTTGTATGTCAGAATGACCATTCTCAATCTTGGAAATATAGCTTTTCTTTGTTCCAATCTTTGCTGCTAGCTGTTCTTGAGTGAGTCCAGCTAATCGGCGTTGTTCTTTCAAGCACTCTGCCAAACAAAAAGTCTCAGCGTCAGTCTCAAACTTTTCGCGTGCATCTGTACCGCGCTCTCCATACTCTACTGTGAGCAGGTCGTCAAGTGTTTCACATGCCATAATGGCTTCTTTCTTTTTTGCCTCCATTATTTTGCCTCCTTACTTTTTAAATACTCTTTTTTTATGGACTCTGCACGTTTTATTTCCTTGGGCGGAGTCTTTTGACTTTTTTTCTGAATCCCGTGGAAGAGTACAACAATCGATCCTTCGTCCAAACAACAGAAAATCCGATATATATTACTTTCAATCTCTATGCGAATCTCATATATTCCATCTGTTCCTTCCAATAGTCGAAAGAATTTCTTAGGAATTACACATTGGGTTTCAACTAGACGCAACACGTAGTTAATCTTGTTGCGAACAGTCTGAGTCTGTTCCACATAGAAGTCTTTATAATAATTCTTGAATAGTTTTATATAGCGAACCTTTTCCATTCTTCCTTTAAATTGCAGCACAAAGTTAACTAATTTGTGAACAAGCTACCAAATAAATTGATTATTTTTTTTAATCTCACACAGAAAGCACAGATACCACAGAAATATTATTAATCAGTTTGAAAAAAAAATTCATGTTCCATTCATGGGTCATTCATGGACATTCATGTTCAAGCCCCCAACGCTACCCGCATGGTGTTTTTTGCGAAGCAGGGTTTTTCTTTTTGAAAGTTATGACATCCATCGGATGTGTGCTGATGTTGGCATGAAGATGATGGAAGCTTGCTTACAATCAGATTCAGGGCGACAGCAGAACAAAGCACGTAGTGCTAAACTTTCAAAAAGGTTTTTTGTGGTTTTTGTTTAAAAATTTCTGATTAAAAAAATTCGTGTAAATCCGTGCGATTCGTGTTCAAAAAAAAACGACTGCATTGCAACTGATAGAGGGTATAAAGAAGATGTTTTTAAGTTTTTCCAAAAAATTTTCGCTTTTTCTAAATAAAGTAATTACATTTGCAGCAATTCGTAGGAACACATAACAATAACAGGAATATGAAAAAAATTAATCTATGGCTGATGACTGCCCTACTCGCTTTGGTATGTGGTGGCAGTCTGATGACAAGTTGTGACAAGAAAGGTAATGAACAGGCTAAGGCTTTGTTTGAGTTCACTGATTCTACTGAGGACAGAAGTCAGTTTGTGGTGCTGACGGATGTGGTGCCTGATGCTATTCTGGAGATTCGCTATTACGGCACATATAATTTTGTGGGGGAACGCATCGATGGTTATAAGGCTCCTATTGCTTTGCTGACACAAGAGGCGGCTGACTCGCTAAAGCTTGTAAGCGACGACATGCGGCAGTTGGGTTATCGCCTGAAGATTTACGATGCTTACAGACCACAGAAGGCTGTTGACCATTTCGTGCGTTGGGCAAAAGACTTGGATGCTACGGATATGAAGCAGTATTTCTATCCCGACTTGGAGAAAGAGGTACTGTTTCCACAGGAGTATATAATGGCAAGAAGCGGACATTCACGCGGTTCGACGCTCGACATGACTCTCTTCGACATGAATACGGAGAAGGAGGTGGATATGGGTGGCACATTCGACTGGTTCGGTCCTGAGAGTCATCCTGATTTCTGTGGCGATCCAGATACCTTCGAATATACTGGTAAAAATGAGAAGAGTCCGCAGGGAAGAAGCATCACGGCTGAGCAGTTTGCTAATCGTATGATTCTACGCCGGGCTATGATGGCTCACGGTTTCAAGCCGTTCCGCACTGAGTGGTGGCACTTCACTCTGGAGAATGAGCCGTTCCCTGACACTTACTTTACTTTTGACGTGGAATAGTTGAACGAAAGACGAAAGACGAAGGACGAAAGACGAAAGACAGTTACAAGGTCAATAACCAATAACCTATAACCAATAACCATTACAAGCGATTTTGACAAAATGTCAGTCTGATGAGGGCTGGCATTTTTTTTGTACTGTCATGTGGCAGAACTAAAAAAAAAGTATAATTTGGAAGGATTAGCAGGCGGGGCAACTCCTAACTCCTAATTCCTCACTCCTAACTAAAAACGACTATGACAAACGGTAACATCGGGGTTACGACTGAGAACATCTTCCCCGTTATCAAAAAGTTTCTCTATAGTGATCATGACATTTTCATCCGTGAGATTGTAAGTAATGCCGTGGATGCCACCCAGAAGCTGAAGACTCTGGCTAGCAAGGGTGAACTAAAGAGCGAGGCTGGCGACCTGACAGTTAATGTCAGTATAAATAAGGAGGCTGGCACTCTGACTGTCAGCGACCGTGGTATCGGTATGACAGAGGAGGAAATCGATAAGTATATTAATCAGATTGCGTTCTCGGGTGCCAACGACTTCCTGGATAAGTATAAGGAGGATGCAAATGCCATCATCGGACATTTCGGTCTCGGTTTCTATTCTTCGTTTATGGTCAGCAAGAAGGTGGAGATTATCACCAAAAGCTGGCAGGAGGGAGCAAAGGCTGTGAAGTGGTCGTGCGACGGCAGTCCTGCTTTCACCATCGAGGAGGTGGACAAGGCTGACAGAGGTACTGACATCGTGATGTATATAGACGACGACTGCAAGGAATTCCTTGAGGAGTATAAGATTGGCGAACTGCTGCGCAAGTATTGCCGTTTCCTGCCTATTCCTGTTAAGTTCGGCATGAAGAAGGACTGGGTGGACGACCCGGACAATAAGGACGAGAAGGGTAATCCGAAGCGCAAGGAGATTGAGGTGGATAACATTATCAATGATACTACCCCACTCTGGACCAAGAAACCTGCCGACCTGAAGGATGAGGACTATAAGGAGTTCTACCGTAAGCTGTACCCGATGAGCGACGAACCTCTGTTCTGGATTCACCTGAACGTGGACTATCCGTTCAACCTGACAGGTATCCTTTACTTCCCAAAGGTGAAGAGTCAGTTCGACCTGCAGAAGAACAAGATTCAGCTGTACTGCAACCAGGTATTCGTAACAGACTCGGTAGAAGGTATCGTGCCTGAGTTCCTCACTCTGCTCCACGGAGTTATCGACTCTCCGGACATTCCGCTGAACGTGTCACGCAGTTACTTGCAGAGCGACCAGAACGTGAAGAAGATTTCTTCTTACATCACTAAGAAGGTAAGCGACCGACTGGCAAGCATCTTCAAACAGAACAGAAAGGAATTTGAGGAGAAGTGGGACGATATAAAGATTTTCATCGACTACGGAATGCTCTCAGACGAGTCGTTCTACGATAAGGCTAAGTCATTCGCCCTATTCAAGGATACCGAGGGTAAGCACTACACATACGAGGAGTACCAGACCCTTATCAAAGACAATCAGACTGATAAGGACGGTAACCTCATCTATCTGTATGCCCAGAACCGCGACGACCAATACACTTATATCGATGCTGCTCAGGCAAAGGGATATAATGTGTTGCTGATGGACGGACAACTCGACCCTGCTATGCTCGGAATGCTGGAGCAGAAGATGGAGAAGACACGTTTCACCCGTGTAGATGGCGATGTAATCGACAAACTCATCGTGAAGAGCGACGAGAAGAAGGAGGAACTGCCAGAGGAGGAGAAGAAGTCGCTGACAGAGACCTTCAAGAATGCTCTGCCAACTATCGAGAAGACTGAGTTTATGGTTGACGCACAACCTCTTGGCGAAGGAGCGGCACCTGTCATCATCACTCAGAGCGAGTATATGCGACGTATGAAGGAGATGGGACGCCTGCAACCGGGTATGGCTTTCTATGGCGAGATGCCTACAATGATGAATCTGGTGCTGAATACCGACCACAAACTGATTAAGGAGAGCATCAAGGATGCTAAACCGGAAGTGGTTAGCCAACTCATCGACCTGGCTCTGCTGCAAAACGGTCTGTTGCGTGGCGAGGCTCTGACGAAGTTTATCAAAAGAAGTGTGGATCTTATCTAAGAGAATGACTTTTGCAAGAAAAGGCTTTGACAGAATAATAAAACGAGGACGATTTTCGTTATATATTTTTGTATGAACGAACTTCGTGAACATATACTAAAAGTAAAGAGAGGCTTCGCAGCTGTTCTCTTTGCTTTTTGTTTTATTATAGTCTGTCGGGCTGAAAGCGTTATCATCAAGGGTACTGTAGTTGATGATAAGAAGCAACCGATAGAACTGGCTCAGGTAAGGGTGGAAGGAACTGCCACAGGTGGCGTTTGTGACTTAAAGGGTCGCTTTCGCTTCGTTGCGGAATCAACTGATTCAGTAGTAGTTGTTGCGTCAATGGTCGGCTACGAAACAAGGAAGCGAGTTCTGAAAAATCCACAGGACTCAGTAACCGTTTCGTTTATGTTGTTGCCACTCGGATTTGAACTGGGCGAGGTGGAAGTGAAGGAGATAAGACGACAGACGAACACGATGAGTGACGTAAGCATTCGCGACATGAAACACATGGGTAATGCCAGCGGCGGAGGTGTGGAACAGGTGATAGCTACTCAGGCTGGTGTGAGCACTCATAACGAGATGAGTTCGCAATATAATGTGCGTGGAGGTTCGTTCGACGAAAATTCCGTATATATGAACGGCATAGAGGTGTACAGACCTCTGCTCATCCGTAGCGGACAACAGGAAGGACTGAGTATCATCAACCCGGACATGGTGGAGAAGGTGAGTTTTTCGGCAGGCGGATTCGATGCCCGATACGGCGAGAAGATGTCGAGTGTGCTTGACATCACATACAAGAAGGTGAAGGGTTTCGAAGGCAGCGTGTCGGGTAGTCTGCTCGGAGCTAGTGCCTATGCCGGTTACGGAACGGATAAGTTCTCCATGACCCATGCGTTCAGGTACAAGACGATGAAAAACCTGTTGAGCACCCAGCAAACGAAGGGAGAGTACGACCCTCGCGATATGGACTACCAGACTTATATCAGCTGGAGTCCGAACAGCCGATGGACGTTCGACCTGATGGGTATCATCTCGCTCAACGACTATAATTTCAGACCGAAAGACAGGGAGACGAGGTTCGGAACGCAGGAAAACACGAAGGACTTCAAGGTTTATTTCGACGGACAGGAGAAGGATAAGTTCCACACTTACTTCGGAGCTTTCTCAACTACATATAAGTTCAACCCTATGAACTCGCTTACTTTCAATCTGTCGGCTTTCAAGACTACAGAACGCGAGAAGTATGACATAAGCGGTCAGTACTGGTTGAGTCAGTATGGCGAGGAAGAAGGAGGACTGGGTATCGGTACTTATATGGAGCACGCCCGTAATCAGTTGAACGCAAGAGTAGTGAACGCAGGGCTGACAGGCAGGTCGCGTTTCACAGCCCACGACCTGAAGTACGGAGCTCTGATGAAGTTTGAGAAGGTGACGGAGTCGATGCGCGAATGGGAATTCCGCGATTCGGCAGGTTACTCACTACCCCACTCCGAAAACCGTCTTGACCTCATCTATAATATGGTTTCGAAAAATGAGGAAACCAGCAGACATCTGGAGATGTTTGTACAGGACACTTGGAGAACAGAGACTGACAAGGGCGAGATTGTGCTGAACTACGGAGCCCGACTGACTAACTGGAGCTGGAACAAAGAATGGCTGGTGAGTCCGCGAGCTACCATAGCTTTTATTCCGGCAAAAATACCAGACCTCGTAGTAAGATTCTCAACCGGTCTGTACTACCAAACGCCGTTCTATAAGGAAATGCGAGACACCACAAAAGTAAACGGAAACACTATCGCCTTCCTTAACAAAGACATAAAGTCGCAACGCTCCATCCACTTCGTACTCGGAGCTGAGTATAAGTTCAGAGTGAACCAAAGACCGTTCAAGCTGACTGCTGAGGCATACTATAAGGCATTGAGCAACCTGATTCCGTACAATATTGACAATGTACGAGTAATCTATTACGGCGGAAACATTGCAAAGGGTTATGCAGTAGGACTCGACATGAAACTGTACGGAGAATTCGTGCCAGGCACAGATTCGTGGGTAAGCATAGGACTGATGAAGACACAGGAAAAGATAAACGGAAGCAGTAAGTGGGTGCCAAGACCAACTGACCAGCTGCTGAACTTCTCGCTCTTCTTCTCCGACTATTTCCCAAATACAGACCGATGGAAAATCACAGTCAGAGGACATTATGCCAGCGGACTACCCTTCGGACCTCCACACTCAGGACGCGAAAAACAAGTGTATAGGATGAAGGCATACCGAAGAGTGGATATAGGACTGTCGTACCGACTGCTGAACAACGAAGACCGCCACATACGTACCCGCGGACTCGACATCTTCAAGAATATATGGCTCGGAGTGGATGCGTTCAATGTGCTTGGCATCAACAACGTAAACTCGTACTACTGGATTACCGACATCACAAACAACCAGTATGCCGTTCCGAACTATCTGACAGGCCGACAAATCAATGCAAGGGTTTTATTTGAATTCTAACCGAAACATTGAGGCTGAGAAATCCAAAAAAAGTATAATTATTTTGTATTTCGTTCTCTTACTCGTATATTTGCACGTAGAAAAACTATTCACTATTTTGTTTAATATAAAAACGTTTTTATTATGACTATTCAAGAGTATAATTTTGCTGGTAAGAAAGCAATTGTACGTGTAGATTTCAATGTTCCTATTCAGGAAGGTAAAATTACTGATGACACTCGTATCCGTGGTGCATTGCCAACTCTGAAACTCATCCTCGAAAAGGGTGGCTCGCTGATCATCATGTCACACATGGGCAAGCCAAAGGGTAAGGTAAAGCCAGAACTCTCACTTAAGCAGATTGTTCCTGCTGTAAGCGCAGCACTCGGCGTTCCTGTTCAGTTTGCTGACGACTGCCAGAAGGCTGACGCTCAGGCTGCAGCTCTGAAACCAGGTGAGGTACTCCTGCTCGAAAACCTCCGTTACTACCCAGAAGAGGAAGGTAAGCCAGTAGGTGTAGAGAAAGGTACTCCTGAATACGAAGAGGCTAAGAAGGCTATGAAGGCAAGCCAGAAGGAATTTGCTAAGAAACTCGCTTCATATGCTGACTGCTGGGTAATGGATGCATTCGGTACTGCTCATCGTAAGCATGCTTCTACAGCTGTCATCGCTGACTACTTCGACAAGAACGACGTAATGCTCGGTCTGCTCATGGAGAAGGAAGTACAGGCTGTTGATAACGTATTGAAGAACATCAAGCGCCCATTCGTAGCTATCATGGGTGGTTCTAAGGTTTCTACTAAGATCGGTATCATCGAAAACCTCCTCGGTAAGGTTGACAAACTCATCCTCTGTGGTGGTATGACTTATACATTCATGAAGGCTCACGGCGGTAATATCGGTGACTCAATCGTTGAGCTCGACAAACTCGATGTAGCTCTCGGAGTTGAAGAGATGGCTAAGAAGAACGGCGTAGAACTCGTTCTCGCTGAGGATTCTGTATGCTGCACAGGTTACGACTTCTCTACTTTCTCTGTAAAACCAGGTGCTCAGGTTAAGACTTTCCCATCTAACAATATCGAAGACGGTTGGGACGGACTTGATGTAGGTCCTAAGAGTCAGGCAAAGTTTGCTAAGGCAATCGAAGGCGCTAAGACTATCCTCTGGAACGGTCCTGCAGGCTGCTTCGAGTGCGAAGACTTCACAGCTGGTTCACGTGCTGTAGGTGAGGCTGTAGCTAAGGCAACTGCTGAAGGCGCATTCTCACTCATCGGTGGTGGTGACTCTGTAGCTTGTGTAAACAAGTTCGGACTTGCAGACAAGGTATCATACATATCTACTGGTGGTGGTGCTCTGCTCGAGGCTATCGAAGGCAAGGTACTCCCAGGTATTGCAGCCGTTAAAGGAGAGTAAGCATTGACTATAAACAAACTACACATGACAACAAAGACCTTAGCCTTCGTGGCAAAGGTTTTTGTTGTCTGTTTTTTAACTCTCGCCTGTTCCGGAAATAAAGAACAAGCGAAACAGAATACAGACGATTCGCTAAGCATAAGACTGGCTGTACTGCCAGTAGTGGATTGTCTGCCATATTATTATGCAACAAATGAAGGCATCTACGACTCGCTCGGACTGCACGTAGAACTAGATACCTATGCAGCTGCAATGGATGCCGATACTGCGTTTTGCAAAGGACATACCGACGGAATAGTGACCGACATGGTAAAAGCCTGCATCTGGAAGGCTGCAGGCGATAGCGTGAAAGTAGTGATGAGTGGCGAATTGAAATTATACTTGATGACTGCCTTTAGCGCCCGAATCAGACAGACAAGCAGTCTGAAGGAGAAGATAATAGGCATCACACGCAATTCTGCTGTCGATATGTTTACCGACGAACTGTTGTGGCAAGCACGTTTCGTCTCGACAGACCTGAACAAACCACAGATAAACAACCTGACACTCCGTTGTCTGATGGTAGATCAGAACCAATATGACGGAGCTGTGATGCCAGAACCTTTTGCATCGGAATGCGAAGCAAGAGGGGCACGAAGAATAAAGAGTACTGACGAACTGAACCTGACACTAAGTGCCGTAGTAATGCGCGATAGTGTATTGAAGGCTCATAAAGAGAATATACACCTCTTGAAGGAAGGCTACGACATTGCCGTAGAGAGGATAAACAAACTGATAAGCGACTATCAGGCTGAGCTGAACGATACTACCAGACTGTTTGGAGAACCTGAAGCCCCTACCCTCATGAGTTACCTGCCACAGGACATGAGAGTGGAAATCCCAGACTCATTGGTGCAATACCGCAAGATGAGTAAGGCTACTATGCCCGACGACTCCACAATGGCACGAGTGGTACGCTGGTGCAAAGGACGTGAACTACTGAAGAAGGATTTCACAGCTAGCGACCTCCTATACAAAAAAGAAACTACAGCTAAAGACAATATAAACAAATAAGTAGCAGACGTGAAAAAGACCCTTGCAGAATATATAAACAACCTGAAGAACCAGCTTTACACAATAGAAAACTGGGAACTCTCGGAAGCTGTAGAACAGATAGCTGAGACGTATAAGGCTATGCTGCAATACTTGACTAAGGGTGTGGAAGACCCTAATGCCGAAAAGATGCAAGGACAACTATGGACTCAGACTTTAAGTCTGCAACAGAGGGTGTTAAGACTGAAAAGGCTAAAGGATTCGCCTAGCAGTAAATATAGCACTATGCAACGTGAAGTGCAGAATCTGGATATAAACAGTTTGCTGACACGACTGGAACTGAACGATGACGCAGAACGCGAAGAGGAGGACATAGTGAAACTGTTCAAATGGACTCTGACAAGCGACCAATGGAAGACTGCCGACTATGAGGTGATGATGCAACTGCTTACCTCAAGCGACGTAAGTGATAAGGCAAAGGCTGTGATGATTGCTGCCACAGGACTGGCAACCCTCAATTTCCTAGACGAAAAGAAACTGATGCTTCTGCTTGATGCATATCTGATAGACAACAAGGAAATCAGTATGCGAGCACTTGTCTGCCTCATCCTGGCTTTGAGAAAAGAGCAGGATAAAATAAATATGTATCCCGAGATAGTAAGCCGACTGGAGATATTCAGCGGCGACGAGGGGTTCGTTCAAGACTCTTACAACATACTCATACAATTACAAATGAGTTCGTTGACAGATAAGGTAGCAAGCAAAATACGCGAAGACATAATGCCAAGTATCGTCAAAGGCAGTACCACCCTGAAGAAACAAATGGGAATGCTGGAGATAAACGAGAAGATGACTGAGAACGGAGAAAATCCTGAATGGCTGAAGGCAAATGCCGAGGACGACAGCAAGGCAGAGGAGAAGATGCGGGAGATGACCGATATGCAACTAAACGGCGAGGATGTGTATATGGCTACGTTTGCTATGCTGAAAGGATACAGATTCTTCAACGAGACAGCTCATTGGTTCTACCCCTTCACTACCGACGACCCAGCTCTGACGAATATGAAAGAACTGATGGGTAGCGAGAACGGACGATTCATCAGAGCTCTACTCAACAACTCACCATTCTGTAATAGCGATAAGTATTCACTCTGTCTGCTTACCAACTCACTAGGCATGGGCGGCTTCGGTTCTATCGCACAACAGATGGAGGCTCAGATGGCCGACATGGACGAAGAAGAGAAATCTGCTATACTCGACGAAAAAACGAATCGTCAGCATAAACGAAGCTACTATAGCAGAAGTTTTATTTTCGACCTTTATCGTTTCCATTATATATATGGCTACAGGAACGAATTCTACAATCCGTTCTTAGATGCCCAACAGAATCTGTTCAGTCCGCTACAAATTGCTTCGCTACGCAATCTGTCTGACAACAGCAGTCTGCTGCTGGATCATGCCGAGTTCCTGATGCGCAAGGAATACTACGCAATGGCTCTGCAGGAGTTTATTGTTTATAGCAAGACAAACGAAGCTACTGCAGAACTGTACCAGAAGATAGGATTCTGTCAGCAGAAACTGGAGAACTGGGAAGCAGCAAAGCAGAATTACATAATGGCTGACAGCATAAAACCAAGTTCGAAGTGGACTTTGTCGCATTTGGGTAAAGTGTGTAAGATGTTGGCTGACTACAAGACCGCAATGGACTGCTACAGTCAGTTGTGCGATATGGATGAGGAGAATATACACTACCTGCTCAGACTGGCTGAGGCTCAGGCAAAACAGAAGCTGCTTAAGGAGGCTATCAGCACACTATACAAAGCAAATTATCTGTCACCAAATTCCGATAAAGTACGTCGTCAGTTGGCTATTTGTCTGATGCAGAATAAAGAGGAGGAGAAAGCTCTGACGTTTATGGATGCTGCAATAGACAAGGGTGTAGCCTACATGGTGATGGGTAAGAATGCCGAAGCATATAATAACTTGAAGATTGCATTCTCTGAGACAAAAGACAAAAAGTTTTTTGCACAACAACTGGAACAAGCAGCACAACCATATTATGATGTTGCGATGCTGAAAACACTACAAACAGAACTCTTATACGATAGTGTGATTACGGAATTGTAATCAGAACATGATTTCGTGGATGGTATGTCCACGGACAAATTTGCTTATATCGATATGTCCACGAACTCCGCGAGCTGAACCAGAACCGGTATATTGCCAGATAAGAAAATCGTCATTATTATTCAGAACTGGTTCGCTGTCGGTATAACGAGCAATCATAAACTTATACTTACCAACAAATTTCGTACGAGCAAAATGCTGGTTATAGAATCGTTGACCAGTATAAATCATAGGCTTACGACCAAACTCTTTCTCACAAAGAATAAGCAACTCGCTAAGTCGTTCCATATACTGATATATAGACACACGACGTGCAAGTACCTCTACATCGATGATTGGAATGAGATCCTGAGGGTTTCCTTTAAGCACACTACGGAAATTCTCGAACTGCTCGCGGGCACTATAGTTGCCTCTAAAGAAATGATAACTGCCCACCTTGAAACCTACACGATGAGCCTCACGATAATAAGTTGAGTACATATTATCCTTGTTGGTCGCACCTTCAGAAGCTTTCAGATACAGGTATCCTGCACGAGGGTCGGAAGCGAGAGCATCAAAGTTAACATGTCCCTGATAATGACTGATGTCAAATCCATGCAAGCCCTCACCTGCCCTATTCACCAAACGAGGTTTGTCGAGCGCTTTTGTGTAATGGTCGGGACGCGGTTTGCCTGGTTCCGGATCAGGGTCAACATTACCATATATCATAACCTGTACAGCACGTTTCTTTTCCTTTTCCTTCTTTGCAACTGCTCCTAGCGCAAAGAGGAATGCAAGCATGAGCACAAGTGTTCTAAGTGGAAATCTTCGGTTCATTAATAGGTAACAAAATGTTAATTATTCGCAAAGATACATATAAATCTTAATGTTCTAAATTTTTATAACTATTTTTGTGAAAGTTTTTTCAAGTAAATGATGAATAAGGAAAATAAAACACAATGGTTTGTGTTCTGCGGAGGGGGTATTTTACTCAAAGAACCGCAGAAGGAAGGAGCTCTGCATAGCATACCGGTTGCAGACACACCGCCTACGGAGACAAAGGAATGGACAAACATACTGACTCTGCCCAAAGCTGAAGATGGTACAGAACGAAAAGCATACAGTATTGACAATGCCACACACATAGATGGACACGTATTCGTTGGACTCAGAGAGTCGTTCGGCAGACTTAGCAAGATGGATTTCATTATGGCAGGAAAGGCGTCTGAACTGCTCTACTGGGATACGAACACCCGATATTGCGGGATATGCGGAGCTCCAATGAAGCGTACGACCGACATCAGCAAACAATGTACACATTGTGGTAAGGAGGTATGGCCACAGGTAGCTCCAGCTATCATAGTACGCATCCGTCGTACAAATGATGAGGGGAAAGAACAGATTCTGCTGGTTCACGCAAGAAATTTCCGTCGTAGCGAGATGTACGGATTAGTTGCTGGATTTGTAGAGACAGGTGAGACTCTGGAAGATTGTGTGCGTAGAGAAGTGCAGGAAGAAACCCATCTGAAGATAAAGAATATACAATACTTTGGAAGTCAGTCGTGGCCCTTCCCTAGTGGGGTTATGATTGGATTTACAGCCGACTACGATGGTGGGGAACTGAATATACAGAAAGAAGAACTCAGTAAGGCAGGATGGTTTTCACGTGATAATATGCCACCTATTCCCGACAAGATGTCTATCGCACGACAGCTTATAGATGATTGGATTAATAACGGTTAAAGGTTAACGGTTAAAGGTTAAGGGTTAAGGGTTAAAGATTAAGGGTTAAAGATTAACTATTAAATACTTCCTGACCCTATAAAATGACAAAAGTGCCTCATTTCACAATGAAGCACTTTTTATTTTCAATAGGTATTAGTTTTAAGGTAAAAAAGATTGTATTCAGGATAACTGATGCAAAGGTATATAATCTTTCATTTCGTGCAAACTATTTTGAAAGATTTTTTACCAAAGAATGGTAATTTTTGCTTACAAATTCCATTTTGCACCACTTTTTTGTACATAAAGGTACTATTTTTTGATAATTTTCTACAAGGTAACACCATTTTTGAAGATTGCTATCTCCTGATAGTTTTTCTTCTCGTTCCATGTAGGTTCACCATTAGCAATAGAGATAACTTTCTTCATGAATCGCTGGAACACATCTTTCATGCTATCACCTTCAACAATAGAACCAGCATTGAAGTCTATCCAAGTAGGCTTATTCTGAGCCAAGTTACTATTGGTACTTACTTTCATAGTAGGAACGAAAGTACCGAATGGAGTTCCGCGACCTGTTGTAAAGAGTACGATATGACAACCAGCAGAAGCGAGGGCTGTACTTGCCACAAGGTCGTTACCTGGAGCAGATAGAAGGTTGAGTCCCTTTACCTGAAGGCGTTCACCATACTGAAGCACACCACATACAGCACTCTTTCCACACTTCTGAGTGCAACCGAGAGCCTTCTCCTCAAGTGTTGATATACCACCTGCTTTATTTCCTGGGGACGGATTTTCACCTACAGGTTCTCCATGAGAAAGGAAATACTGTTTGAAGTCGTTCACGAGACTTACTGTCTGGTTGAAGAGTTCAGGAGTCTTGCAACGATTCATAAGTATTGTCTCAGCACCAAACATCTCAGGCACTTCTGTAAGAACAGTCGTTCCACCTTGAGAAACAATAAAGTCGGAAAATACACCAAGCAGAGGATTAGCTGTGATACCAGAGAAACCATCGGAACCACCACACTTTAGTCCTACACGTAGTTCGGAGAGAGGAATCTCTGTACGTTCATCTTTCTCAGCTATCGCATATAGCTCGCGAAGAATCTTCATTCCTTCTTCTACTTCGTCGCCCACAACCTTCTGACTCACCATGAAACGAATACGTTCCTTGTCGTAGTCGCCGAGGAGTTCTGCAAACTTGTCTGGTTGATTATTTTCACAACCCAAACCAACAACAAGAACCGCTCCTGCATTTGGATGGAGTACTAGGTCACGCAAAATCTTACGAGTATTCTCATGGTCATCGCTAAGCTGACTACACCCATAGTTGTGAGGGAATGCTACGATACGGAGTTTTTCACTACCCTTCTCCTGTTCGAGTTGAGTCTTCAACTGATTTACTATACCATTGACACAACCAACAGTTGGCACAATCCAAAGTTCGTTACGAATACCCACATCGCCATTCTTACGTCGATAGCCTTTGAAGGTGAGTTGCTCCTTAGGGAACCACTCTTCATAAGCGGGGTTGGTCAAAGCATCAGCAGAAACCGGCTGATATTTGTAGTCGAGAAGACCAGCAAGATTTGTCTTTATATTAGCATCGTAGATGAAATCGCCTTTCTTGTGGTCTTCCTTCAGATGGCCGATTGGATAGCCGTACTTGATGATATCTTCACCAGCCTTCAGATCTTGAAGAAGAAGTTTGTGACCAGCAGGAACTTCACTTGTAGTAGTTATATCTATACCTTCTACATTTACCGTTTCCCCTGCCTTTAGTGGAACTATTGCCACAGCTACATTATCTGCAGGATTGATTTTTATTGTTTTCATATATATTATAGGTTATAGGTTAGAGGTTAGAGATTTTAATTGTTAATTGTCAATTATCAATTGTCAATTCACTAAAACGGCACATCATTTTGAGGTGTAAAGTCAGCAGCAGTAAGACTGTCGAACCCACCATCGTCGAGAGTTGGTTCTGTTGTCGGCTGAGTTGAAGTTTTTATGTTTGAGGACGAAATTAGTCCGTCGTCAAGGTTATCATCGAAGCTGTTTCCGTGGAGGTCAAGGAAACGAGCATACTGACCAACGAAACGCATCTTAACGTCTTCAACAGAACCGTTACGATGCTTGGCAATTATAAATTCTGCAACCCCCTTGAGGTCGTTGCCATACTGATCCTTAAATATCTTATAGTACTCAGGACGATGGATGAAGGCAACGAGGTCGGCATCTTGTTCTATGGCACCCGACTCACGCAAGTCACTCAGTTGAGGGCGTTTGCTGTCTGCTTTATTCTCATCGTTACCAACTCGGTTTTCTACAGAACGATTCAACTGCGAGAGGGCGATAATAGGTATGTTGAGTTCCTTTGCCAGTCCCTTGAGCGAACGAGATATGGTGCTGACTTCTTCCTGACGCGAGTTGTAAGACATACCACTTGCATTCATCAACTGCAAGTAGTCGATGATAATCATCTGCACTTTATGTTCACGCACCAAACGACGAGCTTTTGTACGCAGTTCGAAAACTGAGAGTGATGGAGTATCATCGATATAGAGAGGTGCATCGACAAGTTCCGTAATCTTAGTATCCAATTGTTCCCATTCGTAAGGGGCTAATTGTCCACTCTTAATCTTTTCACCAGGAATCTCGCAGACATTCACAATAAGACGATTTACAAGCTGCACATTCGACATTTCAAGTGAGAACATAGCAACTGGAATTTTGTGGTCAACCGCCATATTCCTTGCCATCGAGAGCACGAACGCCGTCTTACCCATTGCAGGACGGGCAGCGATGATAATGAGGTCGGAGTTTTGCCATCCACTTGTCACACGGTCTATGTCCTTGAATCCCGAAGTAAGACCACTCAGTCCGTCGGTTCGAGCCGCAGCCTTCTGAAGCATAGTGTAAGCCTCTTTGATTACAGGATTTATCTGCGTGAAGTCCTTCTTCATGTTTGTCTTGGAAAGTTCGAAGAGTTGTCCTTCAGCCTGCTGCATCAGTTCGGCAATATCTTGAGAATCGTCAAAAGCCTGACGTTGTATGTTGCTTGAATAAGTAATCAGTTCACGAGCCAATGCCTTTTGTGCAATAATGCGTGCATGATATTCGATATGTGCAGAACTAAGCACTTTACGGCTTAGTTCGGTAATAGCCACAGGTCCTCCCACGAGCTCCAAATCGCCTGTCTTGCGAAGCTGCTCTGTCACAGTCAGGATATCGACTGGATTATTCTCAGCTGCCAAATCGCGAATTGCAGCAAAAATTTTCTGATGTTTCGTATCGTAGAACGACTCAGGTTTGAGGTAATCGGAAATCATACCAAACGCATCACGTTCAATCATACATGCACCAATCACCGCCTCTTCCAGTTCGAGGGCTTGTGGTTGCAATCGTCCGTCCTCGCTCAACGGGGCTGGCGAAGTACGTTTTGTTTGTCTGGGTGTTCTTGCTCTGTTAGTCTCCCCTGCCATCTGTCTATATTATATATAATGTGTAAATACTAATTAATAATTCTCCATGTGAAATTCACAGCATGCAAAATTACAAAAGATTTTGATAACTCTCGTCTTCCCCACTCTCTATTTTCAAAAAATCATGCAAATGAGAAAGCGAGGACTGTCCATTCATTTTTCGAGAGTTGGGTAGTAAGGCGTAATCCTTGGTTCTCTGCAGCATTAACTACGTCGGGTACATCGGAAGTGAAGAAACCCGAGGTTACGAGTGTTCCTCCTTGACGCAAATGAGTCTTGTAGATTGGCAGATCGCGAATGATTATGTTTTTGTGGATATTGGCTACAATAGTATCAAATTCCCCCTCAATAACCGAAGCATCACCTTGTTGAACTGTAAAATTGGAAAGGTTATTGAGCAGAAAATTTTCCTTTGTATTCTCCACACTAAGTGGGTCGATGTCGATAGCAGCTACCTGACTAGCACCATGCATTGCCATACAGATACCAAGTACCCCTGTACCACAACCCATATCGAGAACTGTCTGACCGGAGAAATGCTGCTGACTGAGATACTCCACAAGCTGATAGGTGGTTTCATGACTGCCACTACCAAAAGCTCCTCGTGGATTCAGACGAATACCGAATTCACGTTCGAGCACAGGATCAAAACTGTTTCTCTCCCACTCTTCGTTCCAGTCCTTGCCAGCCATATCAGCAACAGAATAAGTAACACTAGTGTCGGGCATGAAGAAATCAACGAGACATTGTTGTACTGCGTCATCGGAAAAGTTGCCAGCAGGAATGTAAGCACGAAGTCCTGTTTCTGTTGGTTCGAAAGTATCAAAGCCGACCTCGCCAAGCATAGCAGAAAGCACATCTTGAGCTACCTCTGACGAAGGCTGTATATTGAAATCTATCTGTTTGTAATCCATCAGTTCATGGTTTTAGATTCAACCATTAAGCAGAAAGAATTAATCTTCTCGCTGAATGGTCATATTAATCAGATCTTCATAAGTACCGTTGAAAACATTTATGTCGACATAACCCTTCACGCCATCAATCTTACCAGCATCGGTATGTTGCCAAAAATGCCAAGGTCCCTTATATGCGAGTGTATCAACATAATAGTGTGCTATCCAATAAGGATTCTTGTCAAATTCGAGTGTCTGCAGATACTTCTGTCTGAACTTGAACGAAGCATAAAGCACGGGCTTTATGTGATAATGTTCTTCTACGATGCGCAACCATATCTTTAATTCTTTGCACAACTGGGCAGGACTGAGGTCACCGATTTTCTCTACATCGAGAACTGGTGGCAGGTCACTCTCATCCAGTTGCACTATCTTACAAAAGAATTTTGCCTGTTCGGCAGCTGACGACTGCGGACTATAGAAATGATATGCTCCTCGAAGAATATTGTTCTTCTTGGCATTGTAGAAATTCTGGTTGAAATTCTCGTCTATTATGTCCGTACCCTCCGTCGCCTTCACATAGATGAAACTAAGCGGAGCACCATGAATGCGAGCATTACGGAGTACCTCCCAATCTATCTCATCCTGGTAGTGGCTGATGTCGATACCACGTACTGTACCGTCAGGGTACTGCACATGACTATGCATAGCCTTGTTCCACAGCGGGAAACGTGGGATAATTACAGTTCGGACAATAAAAAGCATGAAGACTGCAACGACGACCGTTAGCAGGCTCCAGAATAAGTATGCAGAAAAGCGCCGAAACGCAGAAGAGAAAAACTTACTACGTTTCGACGTTTTCTTGCTTTTTGATATTTTACGACTAGGCTTGTTCAAGCTGCAAAGTCTTTGTAGTCTGATCGCAAACCTCTGATGGTCCCCAGTACTGGATTGGTCCTGGGTAAACGTAAGCTGTCTGCTTAGCCCACTCAGCACGCTTAGAAGCGAAGTACTTGAATGGAGCGCCGTCGAGTTCTACAAGAGCCTTACGGATTACAGGCTTCATCTTACCGTTACGCTTTTCGAGGTTCATCATCATTGTGATAGGCACACCACCTGCAATCCATTCAGCAGCAGGCTTGGTTGTGTTCTTAATGACTGACATGTAACCGGTCTTGCCATTAGCAATCAGACGGCTTGCATTGTAACCGAGTGAATAACAGTAGTCAGCGTCGTAGTTTGATGGAGCAGCACAACGTCCTTCGTAACCGAAGAAATGGTGCTGAGTACCAAACTTACCAACATACTTACCTTCCTTCTTCCACTGGTCGAGCTTAGCTGCAACCATAGTAGAGAGGAGTTTCTCTGTCTCGATAAGGCTTACCTGTACATTTCCGTGCGGGTCGCGGTCGAGGGCAAGCTGACGAGCCACGCTTGTAGGCAGTGAGTTGAATACAGCGAGATTATCCTTTGTGAGGTGAGCCTTCACGAAGTCGATCTGTTCGCTACGTCCGAGGTTCTGTGCCTCTGGAGTAGCAAGGATGTCGTTGAGCTGTGCGATGAGCTTCTTGATAGCAGGGATAAACTCGATGATACCCTCTGGAATGAGGACTGTACCGAAGTTGTTACCGTCAGCAGCACGGTTGGCAACTGCCTGAGCGATGTAAGTAACTACATCGTCAAGACTCATAGCCTTAGCTTCTACTTCCTCGCTTACGAGACAGATATTTGGCTGACACTGAAGAGCACACTCGAGGGCGATGTGACTTGCGCTACGACCCATGAGTTTGATGAAGTGCCAGTACTTACGAGCTGAGTTACAATCGCGCTGAATGTTACCGATAAGCTCTGAGTAAGTCTTACAAGCTGTATCGAAACCGAAACTGGTTTCAATCTGTTCGTTCTTCAAGTCACCGTCGATAGTCTTTGGGCAACCGATTACCTGAACACCATACTTCTTTGCTGCATAGTACTCAGCAAGTACGCAAGCGTTAGTGTTTGAGTCGTCACCACCGATGATTACGAGAGCCTTGATGCCGAGTTCGCGAAGAATCTGGATACCCTTCTCAAACTGGTCAACCTCTTCGAGTTTTGTACGACCAGAACCGATGATATCGAAACCGCCTGTGTTACGGTACTGATCCATGAGTTCTGGAGTAATCTCCATGTACTTGTGGTCAACAAGACCGCCAGGACCGAGGATAAAACCGTAGAGTTTATTGTTTGGATTGAGTGACTTAACACCGTCGAAGAGTCCTGAGATTACGTTGTGACCGCCAGGAGCCTGACCACCAGAGAGGATGATACCTACGTTGAATGGTTCGAGCTTTGGCTGGTTGCCTGCTTCGAAAGTGATAACAGGCATTCCGTATGTGTTTGGGAACAGTTCCTTGATTTCTTTCTGATTACCTACTGATTCTGTTGCTTTGCCTTCTACAGCAACAACTGGTCCCTGCAATGCTTTTGGGAGTTTTGGCTGATACTGGGCACGAGCTGCCTGAAGAGCTGAAATTTCTGCCATGATAATATACCTTATTTAATTATTGAACTTATTTTTTTCTTGCCTCCTGAACATATCCAAGAGCTTCTTTACATTTGTCAGTAATGTACTGCCAGTCGCCAGCCTTTACTTTGTCGCTTGGGAAGAGTTTACTACCCATGCCTACGCAGAACACGCCAGCCTTGAACCAAGACTTCAGGTTTTCCTCTTCTGGAGCAACACCACCAGTGACCATAATTTTTGACCAAGGCATTGGAGCCATCAGACCCTTAACCATATTTGGTCCGTAAACGTCACCTGGGAAGAGTTTAGTGAGGTCACAACCGAGTTCCTGAGCTTTACCGATTTCGCTTACGCTACCACAACCTGGGCAGTAAGGAACGAGACGGCGGTTGCAGACAGGAGCTATCTCTGGGTTGAACAGAGGACCTACTACGAAGTTTGCACCGAGTTGGATGTAAAGAGCAGCAGTAGGAGCATCGACTACAGAACCGATGCCAAGAGCCAACTCTGGACATTCCTTTGCAACATACTTAGCACACTCAGCAAACACCTCGTGTGCAAAATCGCCACGGTTTGTAAACTCGAACGCACGAACACCACCGTCGTAGCAAGCCTTAATCACCTTCTTGGCAACTTCTGCGTCGCTGTGGTAGAATACGGGTACCATACCCGTTGAGCCGATTTTCTGAAGAACGGCTACCTTATCAAATCTTGCCATATTTGTCAGATTTCAAATTTTCAATTGTCAATTATCAATTCTCAATTCACTTAGCGCTGAACACGGCCATTAGCTGCACCACCAGCCAGAGCTTCTACTTCCTCAACACTTACGAGATTGAAGTCACCATTGATAGTGTGCTTGAGGGCACTTGCTGCAACTGCGAACTCGAGAGCTTCGCCCTGAGTCTTCTTTGTGAGCAAGCCGTGAATCAGACCACCTGAGAAAGAATCGCCACCACCGATACGGTCGATGATAGGATTGATGTCGTAACGCTTTGACTGATAGAATTCCTTACCATCGTAGATAAGAGCTTTCCAACCGTTGTGAGTAGCAGAGAACGACTCACGCAGAGTAGAAACTACATATTCGAAACCGAACTGTTCCTTCATCTGCTTGAAGATTCCCTCGTAGCCGGCAGCATTTGTATCACCACCCTCTACGTCAGCATCCGGCTTGAAACCGAGACAGAGTTCTGCATCCTCTTCGTTACCGATACATACATCTACATACTGCATGAGTGGACGCATGATACTGATAGCTTTTTCGCTTGTCCAAAGTTTTTTACGGAAGTTAAGGTCAACACTAATCTTCACACCATGCTTCTTTGCACAGATACAAGCCTGGCGCAGACATTCTGCACTGGCATCAGAGATAGCAGGAGTGATACCGCTCCAATGGAACCAGTCAGCACCCTCGAAGATTGCATCGAAATCGAAATCCTCTGGTTTTGCTTCAGCGATAGCAGAGTGAGCACGGTCGTAGATAACCTTTGAAGGACGCATGCTTGCGCCTGTTTCAGCATAGTAGAGACCAACGCGGTCGCCACCACGAGCAATAAAATCAGTATTCACTCCATAACGACGCATTGCGTTCACAGCAATCTGACCGATTTCATGCTTTGGAAGTTTAGTTACGAAATAAGAGTCGTGTCCGTAGTTTGCGCAACTGATTGCAACATTTGCTTCGCCACCACCTGGAATAACTCGGAAACTTTCTGCCTGAATAAAACGATCGTTTCCCTCTGGAGAAAGGCGCAGCATAATCTCGCCCATTGTAACAATTTTTGCCATGTAGATAATTGATTTTAAATTACTATTATTATAAATTATGTATAGTTCAAAGTCCCTTTTACAAAAGTGTGTACCACCTGATTCGAGGCAATTCACAGCGCATAGCCTGCAAAATTATACAATTTCAGCCAAAAGACAACCATCGGAAAGTCTTTTTTTTGCAAAAATTACCAAAATAGCAAGTTTTTTTCAATTTTGGTTTCATATTTGATAAAATACAAGTAACTTTGTACGCATTTTGTCGATGTTTCGAACATCGTGCAACACTAGGAAGTTGTAAAAAAGGTATTTGTTTGGTATTATTTAAAGGGTAAAAATGGGCATAGAAACTCAATCAAGAATTCGCATCAAGGACATAGCTGAAATGTCTGGAGTATCGGTCGGCACAGTTGACCGCGTACTGCACGGTCGCACCAATGTATCGAAGAGATCTTTGGAGAAAGTACAGAAAGTACTTGACGAAATAAATTATGTGCCTAACCATTATGCTTCAGCTTTGGCAAGTAATAAAGTGCATAAGTTTGCAGCTATCCTGCCGATGCACGAAGCCGACAGTTATTGGGCTCGCGTAGAGAAAGGACTCTACGAGGGTGTGCGCAAGTTCAACGACTTCAAGATTTCTTTCAACGTATTTCAGTACGACCCTTTCAACGATGAATCATTCAAATCCGAATGCGACAACCTTATCAATTCCGAACCCGATGCTGTAATCATTGGTCCTATCTTCAACTATAACATAATGAAGAACTTCGTGGATCGCCTTGATAAGAAAGAACTTCCTTATGCTCTGCTCGACTCCAACTGGTCAGACTTCAGCCCTATCACTTTCTACGGTCAGGATTCTATCAAGAGTGGTGAGTTTTCTGGTCGTATCATGGAAATGGCAATCAAGGGTGATGCCGATGAGATAGCAATCTTCCGTGTTATGGGTGAAGGTCGTGTAGCCAGCCGTCAGCAGATGAACCGAGAAGTTGGTTTCCGCAACTATATGAAGGAACACTGTCCGAAGTGTAAGATTCACGAAGTGAACCTCTACGCTTACGACAAGGCAGGAACGAAAGAGATTCTGAAGGAGTTTTTCAAGGAGAATGCCGAAGTGCAGTATGGTGTTACGTTCAACTCATCCATTCACCTCGTTGGTGAATTCCTGCAGACAGAAATGCCTAAGCGTAAGGTTTGTCTGATGGGTTACGACGCAGTAGATGCCAACGTGAAGTGCATCAAGGAAGGTTCGGTCGACTTCCTTATCGCTCAGCACCCACACGATCAGGGTCTGAATTGTTTCCGCAGCATGTTCAATGCTTGTGTGCTCCACATAAAGCAGAAGCGCGACCACTACGTTTCTATCGAGTTGCTCACAAAGGAAAACATCGATTTCTATACTGATTAAGTTTTATCAAGAAATCACGCTTTTATCAAGAATTATAGAATTAGAGAATTATAAAACAAAGAAGCCAGCACCGTTAAGTGCTGGCTTTTACTTTTCTTTGAGCCTCTTGTCGGATTCGAACCAACGACCCCGAGATTACAAATCACGTGCTCTGGCCAACTGAGCTAAAGAGGCGGGTGGACAAGCTTACTGCATCGCGTCGCTACAACCTGTTGCCTTTGCTGCGGTCAAGCCCTGGAGGATTCACAGGGAGCTGACCGTACAGGACTTGTCCATGTTTTCTTCAAATCGGGTGCGAAGGTACGAAATAAAACGGAATAAAATAGTATTCGAGGGTGTAATTTTAAAAAAAAATTAAAATTGTCTTTTTTAATCGCAGATTCTGTACTATCTTTGTCTCTAATTAGCGTTCAGAACAATTTCCTTATACATTATTTATATATAAGGAACAGAAAACGGGCTATACAAAGCAGCGTCTGAGCTACAGCAAACAACAACAAAAAAAATATATGAGTTACGAAGTTTTTGCAATCGCAACGCGTCTATTAGGTTCTTTGGCCTTACTCATCTTCGGTATGAAGGTGATGAGTGAAACTCTGCAGAAGATGGCAGGTCCTGGTCTTCGTCACCTGTTGGGTCAGATGACCACCAACCGAGTTACGGGAATGCTCACAGGTGTGATGGTTACAGCAGCCGTTCAGTCGTCCACAGCCACTACGGTGATGACCGTATCGTTTGTCAATGCCGGACTGCTCACCCTTGCGCAAGCCATATCCGTCATCATGGGTGCCAACATCGGAACGACCCTTACGGCATGGATTATGTCAGCAGGATTTGCATTCAACATCACGAACCTTGTCTGGCCTGTATTCCTTATCGCCATGTTCTTAATTTACAGAAAGAAACATGAAGACATCGGACTTTTCCTCTTCGGTATTTCATTTATGTTCCTCGGTCTTGGCACATTGCGCCAGACGGGTATGGACATGAACCTCGGCGAACAACCCGTTGTGCTCAACTTCTTCTCTTCGTTCGACCCGAACAGTTTCACTACTACCCTGCTCTTCCTGCTCATCGGTGGCGTACTCACCATGATGTGTCAGTCGTCGGCAGCTGTAATGGCTATCACGATGATACTCTGTTCGAGTGGTGCCCTGCCTATCTATCAGGGTATAGCCCTCGTGATGGGTGAAAACATCGGAACCACTGTAACGTCAAATCTCGCAGCTCTTACCGCATCCACTCAGGCTCGTCGTGCAGCCTTTGCCCATATGTTCTTCAACGTCTTCGGTGTGTGCTGGATACTCTTCGTATTCCACCCCTTCATCGACTTTGTGTGCGGACTTGTAGGTTTCGACACAGAGATGACCAAGGAGACAGCCGGTCAGGCAGCCTTCCTTGCCAACACGGCCAAACTCAGCGTGGTGCTGGCAGCCTTCCACACCTGTTTCAACGTTCTGAACACCAGCATTCTGATTTGGTTTATTCCTCAGTTGGAACGTCTGGTTTGCTGGGTAATCAAAGACAAAGAGGGCGATAAGGTGGCAACCGACGACCACACCCTCCGTTTGCAATACATCCAGAGTAACCTCGTGCACACTCCTGAAATCGCCGTTTGGCAGGCACAGAGGGAAACAGCTCAGTTTGGCGAACGCGTAGAAGCTATGTTCAACATGGTTCTTCAGCTGATGAAGGAAAAAGACCTGAAGAAATTCGTGCAACTCTACAGCGAAATTGAAATGGAAGAGGACATGACCGACCAACTCGAAATCGCCATTGCCAACTACCTGGAACAGTTGAGCGACAACCACCTCTCCGACGACACTAAGTCGAAGATTCGTCAGATGATGCGTCAGGTAGATGAGTTGGAGTCTATCGGTGATGCCTGCTACAACCTGGCTCGCATATGGAACCGCATAAACGAATCGAAGGAAAACCTCACGGAGACGCAAAGCAAGAATCTGCAGGCTATGCTCCAGCTTTGTCAGGAAGCCCTCATACAGATGAACATCGTCGTTGCCGGTCGTCGCGAAGATCAGGACACCAAGGAGACCTTCCGCATCGAGAACGAAATCAACCTGCTGCGCCAGCGTCTGAAGAGCGACAATATCGATGCCGTCAACGAACACGAATACAGCTATGTGCTGGGTACTATGTACTCTGACTTCTTCAACGAGTGCGAAAAACTGGGCGACTACGTAGTCAATGTCGTACAGGCACGTCTTAGCAGATAAAAAAGTGAAACGACAATAATGGAAGAACTAATTCTGAATCTTACTAATGGTGCACTCGACAACCTCAACTACGGTTGGATAGTGCTGTTTATGGCAATAGAGTCCAGCTTCATCCCCTTCCCCTCCGAAGTGGTGATGATACCTGCTGCCTACATGGCTGCAGAAACAGGCGAAATGACCTACCCGATGATTATCCTTGCCGGCACGTTCGGAGCCCTGCTCGGAGCGATGGTCAACTACCTGCTCTCGCTCACCCTGGGCAGAGCCGTCATCTACGCCTTTGCCAATTCCCGATTCGGTCATATGTGTCTGATTGATGCCGACAAAGTGCGTCAGGCAGAACTCTACTTCGACCGCCGCGGAGTCATCTCAACCCTCATCGGTCGTATGATTCCCGCCATCCGACAACTCATCTCCATTCCAGCAGGACTGGCTCGCATGAACCTCGGTTCCTTCACCCTCTGCACTTGCATCGGAGCAGCCATCTGGAACACCATCCTCACCGGCATCGGATATGCCTTCCACACGATGATGGCAAAGGACGAACTCATCGCCATCGTGTCGCACTACAGCCACATCATCGGCATAACAGCCATTGTATGCGTAGGCGGATTCATCGCGTACCTCATTTATAACGGATTAAAAAAACACTAATATACAGATATGTTTGAAAACCTATCCGAACGTCTTGAACGTTCATTTAAAATACTCAAGGGTGAAGGAAAAATCACCGAAATCAATGTAGCGGAAACCCTGAAAGACGTGCGCAAGGCACTTCTCGAAGCCGACGTAAACTACAAGGTGGCTAAGACCTTCACCGACACAGTGAAGCAGAAAGCCCTCGGTCAGAACGTGCTCACCGCCGTAAAACCAGGTCAGCTGATGGTCAAGATTGTCCACGACGAACTGGCACAGCTGATGGGTGGCGAGAATGCCGAGATAAACCTCACGGGCAAACCCTCTGTAATCCTCATGGCAGGTTTGAACGGTGCCGGAAAGACCACTATGTCGGGCAAACTTGCCCTTTGGCTCACGAAGCAGAAACACAAGAAACCACTGCTGGCAGCCTGCGACACCTTCCGTCCTGCAGCTATGGAACAACTCCGCGTGCTGGCTGAGCAGGTGGGAGTTCCCTGCTACTTGGAAGAAGGTGCTACCGACCCGGTCAAAGTGGCTGAGAACGCTATCAAGTACGCCAAAGCAAACAGCTACGACGTAGTCATCGTCGATACAGCCGGTCGTCAGTCGATCGACGAAGAACTGATGGTTCAGATTCGAAACATCAAAGACGCTATCAACCCGCAGGAAACCCTCCTCGTAGTCGATGCGATGATTGGTCAGGAGGCTGTGACTACGGCTAAGGTGTTCAACGAACGACTGGAAATCGACGGAGTCATCCTCACCAAACTCGATGGTGACACGCGCGGTGGTGCAGCACTGTCCATCCGTACCGTAGTTGACAAACCAATCAAATTTGTCGGTACTGGCGAGAAGATGGAAGCCCTCGACCCCTTCCACCCGGAACGAATGGCCGACCGCATCCTCGGCATGGGCGACATCGTCAGCTTCGTGGAGCGTGCGCAGCAGCAGTTTGACGAAGAAGAAGCCAAGCGTCTGCAGAAGAAAATAGCCAAGAACAAATACGACTATACCGACTTCTACAACCAGATACAACAACTGAAGAAGATGGGTAACATCAAAGACCTTGCAGCTATGATACCGGGTGTAGGTAAAGCTCTTAAGGACATTGACATCGACGACAACGCATTCAAGTCGGTCGAGGCAATGATAAACTCCATGACCCCATACGAGCGCACTCATCCCGACTGCATCAACATGTCGCGCAAGCAGCGCATATCCAAGGGTGCGGGAGTGAGTCTCGACGAGATAAACCGCGTCACCAAGCAGTTCGACCAGATGCGCAAGATGATGCACATGATGACCGGCAACCGCATGGCAGGTGCTATGCAACAGATGGCACGAATGAAGGGCGGAATGCCGAAGTTCTAATGGTTAATGGTTAATGGTTAACGGTTAAAGGTTAAAGGTTAATGGTTATTGGTTAATGGTTATTGGTTATTGGTTATTGACCTTAGCCAACTGTAAACTGTAAACCGTAAACTGTAAACTGTAAACTGTAAACCGTAAACTGTAAACTGTAAACCGTAAACTAATTATCAATTGTCAATTATCAATTATCAATTATACAGAATGCAATTAATCGACGGAAAAGCAACGGCTGCGAGCATCAAGAAAGAGATAGCAGCAGAAGTAGAACAGATAGTAAGCCGCGGAGGCAAGCGTCCTCACCTGGCAGCCATCCTTGTCGGTCACGACGGAGGCAGCGAAACATACGTAAAGAACAAAGTACTTGCATGCGAAGAGTGTGGATTCACCTCTACCTTGCTGCGCTTCGAGGACGACATAACAGAGGAGTTTCTCTTGAAACAGGTGGAGAAACTGAACAACGACCCCGACGTGGACGGATTCATCGTTCAGCTGCCTTTGCCCAAGCACATCAGCGAACAGAAGGTGACTATGGCAATCGACTACCGCAAGGATGTTGACGGATTCCACCCCATCAACGTAGGTCGCATGGCTATCGGACTGCCCTGCTACATATCAGCTACTCCGCTTGGCATCACCGACCTGCTGGCTCGTTACAACATCGAGACCCGTGGTAAGAAATGCGTCATACTGGGTCGCTCGAACATCGTAGGCAAACCGATGGCGCAACTCATGATGCAGAAGCGCACACCGGGCGACTGCACCGTAACCGTACTCCACAGTCACTCGCAGAACATAAAAGAAGAATGTCGCGAGGCGGACATCATCATCGCAGCAATGGGTGTGCCCAACTTTGTCACAGCCGACATGGTGAAGCCCGGAGCAGTAATCATCGACGTAGGCACAACGCGCGTGCCCGACTCTACTCGCAAGTCAGGCTTCCGTCTCAATGGCGACGTGAAGTTCGACGAAGTAGCTGAGAAGTGCTCCTTCATCACTCCTGTTCCAGGTGGCGTAGGACCGATGACCATATGTTCTCTGATGAAGAACACCCTGCTCGCAGGCAAGAAAGCAATCTACGAGTAGTCAAGAATTTTTTTGTCAAGAATTTTTATTTTCAAGAATTTTTTGTCAAGAATTAGAGAATTAGAGAATTATAAATAAAAAAAACAACCCCCTCCATGCATCACTGCGTGGGGGGGTAAATTTTCTGTTATGCTGACCTACGTCAGCATTCTACGAAAAATAAAGGGAAAATGTATTTATTTAAAATTACCTTTGCAAAAGTAGGCATAAAAGCTGAAACTGCAAAATTTTTGATAAAAAAATCGTTTTTGTTTGGTATTTCTCGAATATAGTCTTACCTTTGCACCGCAATTGAGGGAGGGGTCTCCCGAAAGAGCATACATGGTGGATGTAGTTCAGTTGGTTAGAGCGTCAGATTGTGGTTCTGAATGTCGTGGGTTCGAGTCCCACCCTCCACCCTCTCAAAGATAAATCCCTGCAACGTGATTGTTGCAGGGATTCTTTGTTTCCGGGGTTTATCGGACGGTTATCCACACCCCTTCGCCTTGGTCTTTTGCGTCGGAAATCTTCTTCATCACGCGGTGGAGCCACAGACGAGAGTCGAGCACCTTGCCCACTTCGCGGTTTTCACCTACGAGGATGCAACCCTCGGTGTCCTTTGCTGTGTTGCCGGCATGGATGCGTATGCCCTTCCATTGTCGGTTGAACACTGGACCGCCAAGCAGTATTGGCAGCCATGCTTCGAACTTAGGAGAATAGCTGATGACTACGGCGTACCTGCCCTCTGGTATGGCACTTCTGCCCTTCACCTTGTATGCTCCGTGTTTGTAGTCTCGCCACGTGGGTTCGAGAGTGTCGCAGAGGTAAGTACTGTCGATGGGTTCTCCGTCTGGGTCGAAACCCTTGCTCATTTCAAGTTTGCCTATCGTGTAGGTCTTGCGTTTTGCTATACGAGTTAATATCAGTTCCATACTATTTGAATATGCTTAATGTTATAATGTGACAAAGTTACAATGTTACAAATTTGGGAAATTC
>JAEEGK010000556.1_pt1 | contig 93035 bp, 71 predicted proteins | sample 8958771 | NCBI WGS metagenome assembly JAEEGK01 (sample SAMN16246547, study PRJNA631951) | gut metagenome | biome: gut microbiome; feature: rumen; material: SC-attached | host: Bos | place: Iran: Karaj | collected 2018-10
CTAGAGAAATTCTTGTTCATTTGGTGTATCATAACCTCGCGTGTTTTCGTGGGATTTTAATTCCGAGTTGATATCAATTATTATACCACAAAACACGCATAAAATCCTTATTTTTCAATGGTTGTAACGGTTTTTAAATATCGTTTTTTCCACATCAAAAGAACTTCAATATTTTTTCTAAAAAAATCAACGCATGTTTTTAAAGAACACCTAAACCGTATGGATTAAGGTTTATTCCTAAAATTCAAGTGGGAAACTTGAGATTGTTATATGTTCTAATCCGACGGAGGTAATCATATTTTCCAGATGTTTCTTTTATATATTTTCTTCAAGGATGCCGGGAGAATGCGGTTAATCCGATTAATCCGGTTAATCCGGTTAATCCGGTTAATCCGGTTAATCCGGTTAATCCATCCGGAATGCTCACGTTGCATCAGAGGTCTCCATTAAAAGCTTCTTATTTTTTGTGATGTGAACCAAAAATATGTGATTTTTGCTATAATGCACCGTGCAGTTTTATATTGCCGGCAGAGGTATTGTTTTATTGACGGGATTGCCGGTCCGGCATCCTGTGTGTTTCTGTATCTGTCCTGCTGCCGGCGGTTTACAGATAAAAATACCTGCCGAGGTATGTGAATAAGGTTAAGGAAGCGTTCAATGGCTGAAATCAAACTGGCTTTTCTGGGCTACGATACTGATATGGGTAAAGCCCTTATTGAGGCTATGGAGGATGACGGAATTCAACTTGATGATTATATTCCGTTATCATATACCGCAGATGAATATGATGCTATAAGTTACCAGGGTAAGAACTACCAGATCCGCAGGGTGGATGATTTTGAGCCTGAAAGTGCCAATGTTCTGCTGGTCGCAGGTAAGTACAGTGAAGCCCGCAAACTGGTGGAGCTGGCCAGAAAGCATAATATCGTGGTGATTGATGCCGGCGGTATTAATGTTGATGACGGCAGAATATTTGTTGACGGTCTGGCTGATGCCGACACTGACTTTGTGTATGATGCCGGTTATCTGGTTCCTATGGGGTCTGAAGCCACTATGCTTTCACTGATTCTTAAACCTGTCAGTGAAAGAGCTGAGATTTCCTCTGTGGATGCAGTAATGCTTGAAGCAGTTTCCGGTCTCGGGGATTACGGTACCTCCGAGCTGGCGAGGGAATCAATAGCTCTTTTCAACATGAAGGATATTGCACCGCGTATTTTCCCGAGCCAGATGGCCTTCAATGTCCATTCAGCAGTAGGGGATATTAATGAGGACAATACCACAACCCATGAAAACATGGTTATATCAGAGCTTAAATCTGTTCTCGGGGAAACTGCAGATGTGGTTAATCTTACCTCAATGGTGGTTCCGGTATTCTACGGTCATACCATGAGTATTAATATCAGCTTCAGAGCTGACGTGACCACTGAAGAATTTATTCAGCTTCTGGAGTCAGCTCCGGGAGTGGAGATTGTTGATGATGAGGAGATTACTCCGGTAAGATTCGGCAGAAAGGAAAGCATTCTTTATGTTTCCCGCATAAGAAAGATAAAAGGGCGTGACTCCTCTTTTACCATGACTGCGGTAATGGATAACTTCCTGAGAGGTTCAGCACTCAACTGCCTTGGTATCATCAGAAAACTTGGATTGAAATAAGGTTCTTTTTAAATGAATTTCGTAAAAGCTTTTTTATGTTCAGCAATACTGGCTTCTGCCGTTGATGCTTACGCTGTTACCTACAAGGTGCCGACTGACGGCAGCCGTCTGGTGGGGGAAGTTCTGGTTACCACTGTTCCCGGAGGCAACGCCTCTCTTGAGAGTATCGCTGCGGAATACCAGCAGGGGCTCAGTAACATTATGGAGGCCAATCCTAAAGTTGACCCGTATTCTCCGAAGGAAGGTACTACCATAATCATCCCGCAGCAGCTGATTCTTCCGGATACCGTTCATGAAGGTATTGTGGTAAACAGTGCGGAGATGCGTCTCTATTATTATCACAACGGTCTCGTTGATGTTCTTCCAGTCGGTATCGGTCAGCTGGGTAAGGATACTCCGGTAGACTGGGTGACCAAGGTTGAACGTAAAAAAGCTGGTCCTACCTGGACTCCTACAGCCCAGACCCGTGCCGAGTATGCCGCCAAGGGTGAGCCTTTACCTCCGGTGGTTCCGGCAGGTAAGGACAATCCTATGGGACTCTACGCCCTTTATGTCGGGCGCCTCTTTGCTATTCACGGTACCAATGCCAATTTCGGTATCGGTCTTCGTGTAAGTCACGGCTGTATCCGTCTAAGAGATCCGGATATTGAATACCTCTTTAACAATGTTCCGGTAAATACCAGAGTTCAGTTCATTAATGAACCGGTAAAGGTAACCAAGGAACCGGACGGCGGTATTTATGTTGAAGTGCATCAGCCTCTTTCAACTAATATGAACGATCTTAATTCTACCGGTTATTCTCCGATAACACTGAAGCCGGCCATCAGAAATTTCTTTATCGAAAACGATGTTGACAAGAGTCTTTTAGATGAAATCTTTAATAACCGCAGCGGTATTCCGGAGCTTGTGAATACCATTGATTTCTAACTGAAGCGGAATTCAGGCTAAAAAAAATGAACAGGGGGCTGAAAAAGCCCCCTGTTCATTTATGGTTTATCCTGTTCATTTATGGTTTATGCTGTATCTCATTTGCAGTGTGTCGGCATGATCTTATCTGCCGGCAGACGGCTGATGGATTAATTCCTCATCTGCCGGCAGAAGGATTGACTTAACGCGGGTTATTCCGGCCATTCCTGAGACGGTCTAGATGCAATGATTTTTTTATATTTCATTTTTCTTAAAAAGGCAAACAGCAGGGCGGAACCGATATAGAGATAAACCCACATAAGACCGAATTTCTTGAAAGGAGTTTCTCCGTATGTCGGTCTGAATTCGGTTCTTAAGGTGGCGGTGATGTTTTCCGGAATGGTATCCACAATTCTGCCGTCGCTGTCGATAACAGCCGTAATGCCGTTGTTTGTGGCGCGCAGCACCGGCTTCCCGAATTCCCTGGCTCTCATTCTGGCGATAAAGAGGTGCTGAACCGGACCGTTGGTGTAGTTGAACCAGCCGTCATTACTTACAGTGACGATAAGATTGGTATTGTCATAGATCTGCTCTCTCAGCTCAGTGTTGTAGGCCATTTCATAGCATATGGCGGAAGCTACCTTGAGATCCTGAATGATAATGTTCGGCTGGTTTCTGCTGCCTCTGGTGAATGAACTCATAGGCATGTTGAATATCGGGCCGAACTGACGCAGCAGCCATTCAAAAGGCACAAATTCGCCAATCGGTACCAGATGTCTCTTGTAGTAGCGGTTGCCTTCGCCGAATTTGTACTTGATGTTTTTCTGGCGGTCGATAACCCCGAGTCCTAACATACTGTTGAAAAAGAGTCTGTTCTTATCATCATAGTACTGGATGCCGGTGATAAGACCAATGCCGTTGCTTCTTGCAGCTCTGTCCAGGGTGCTGATGACCTTAAGCTTTTCCATGTTGTGCTCCAGATCCGGAATGGCAGACTCCGGCCAGATCATGATTTCCGTATCCAGATTGGCGATGAATTCATCGTAATATATCTGCAGTTCCTTCCAGATATGGTTGGGATCCCAGTGCAGGGTGGTGTTGACATTTCCCTGAACCAGAGCCACCTTCATCGGGTTGCCTTCTTCAATGTAGCTGAATCTGCTTAGCGGTGCTGCGGTAATCATAAGTATTGCCGGAACAGTTACATAGACAATGTTTTTTCTTATGAAGATATAGGCAAGATATGCGGCGGTCACGAACATAATAAGAGAGATGCCCTGCACCCCGAATAAAGGAGCGTAGCCGCTTAGGATGGAATCAATCTGGGTATATCCGAGCATGTCCCAGCTGAAGCCGGTAAAGAGAACACTGTTGATAATCTCCGCCAGTGATAAAAGGGCCGGAGCAAGTATCAGACTGCGGACAGTCGGGATGCCGGCGCACAGTCTGTGCGAAGCGTAGAAGGCCAGTGCCGGAAATAATGACAGATACAGTGAGAAAAGGGCAATAGTCAGGAATGCCAGAAAAATCGACATCTGGCCGAATCCTGTCATTACTGAAGTTATCCACCACAATGTGGATATATGCATGCAGAAAAAGAACAGCAGAGCAAAAAGCGCGGCGTAGAGCGGAGATGAATGCTTACAGGTCGTCCACCATAATGCCGTTAGGGAAATCAGGGTTATATACCATAAATTGAACGGGGCAAAGCCAAGAGTGGCGGTAAAACCGGCAACTGTAACCAGAATAAGACTGGTAAGCAATTTATATTTATGAGGTATGCGGATCATGGTGAAAAACGGGTAACATACTGATAGATAGAATAATTATTTTTGTATGCTAATGATACACACAGCATAAGTCAGTGTCAACGTGGCGGCCGGGCCCGAGAAGTCCTGAAAAAGTAAACCGCCGGTTAACTGAACACTCAGGTGTAGAACTGTTATTCAGGCAGAACGGCGGTTTTTTCATTATTGCTTATGGAGTCTGTTTTCAGATATCGGAATCGTCCTTAGGCAGAATTGTCAGCTGGATGACATTGGTGGAGTTTTCCGCGGTTGACAGCACCTTGAACTTATAGTTGTCAATGGTCACGGTTTCGCCTTTTGCAGGGAGATGGCCGATGGCATGCATGACCATGCCGCCGATGGTGTCATATTCGGTATCCGTGTATTCCGTCCCGAATTTTTCATTGAATTTTTCAATCGGGGTGATGCTCAGAATATGGTAGGTACCGTCATCGGTTTTGGTGATTTCCTCCTGATCATTGTCATCATTGTCGTATTCGTCTTCAATTTCACCGACAATGAGCTCCAGGATATCCTCAATGGTAACAAGACCTGACACTCCGCCGTATTCGTCAACCACAATGGCCATGTGATAACGGCACTGCTGAAACTCCTTCAGCAGACGGTCAACGTGCTTGCTTTCAGGAACCACTACCGCAGGACGGACAATGTCACTGAGTGAGGCGTTGCGGTCCTTGGTTACAATGAATTTGAGTAAATCCTTGGCGAGCAGGATACCTTCAATATGATCCTTGTCTTCGTGGATTACCGGATATCTTGAATGACCTGAGTTGATGATTTCCGCCGTGGCTTTGTCAATGGAGTATTCTGAGCTGATGGTGACCATGCGGGATCTCGGAATCATAATATCCCTTACCCTGAGTTCGGAGATTTCAAAAACCCCCTTGATCATGTCTTCGGTGTCTTCGTCGATGATCTCGCGATCCCCGGCATCGGAGATAATGTCCGCCAGATCTTCCTTGTCAGCCGGATCGCCTTTGATTATATGACTTAATCTGTTGATCCAGTTTTCCTGTTTATGATGATTGTTTTTCGAATTCGGATAGCTGTCGTCGCTACTCATATAAGTAAATTTCGGTTGTACCGCTCCTTGTATCTGATAGGTTACGCTATTATATATTAAGAGCCTTAATTATAGTCATACCTAATTCAAAGTTTGTTGTTTTGGTTATATATTTGTTTTCTATCCGTAAAAAAAGCCTGAAGTTAAAAGCCCCGTCAGTAAAAATCTCCAGAAGTGAAGAAGTATCTGAGGTAAAAATACAGTCAGTAAAAAAACTGAGGTACGGGGATTTATGTGGGATTACATATCAGACCGCAGATTTTTTCCGGGATTTTTCCGGAATATTTTAGGAATATTTCCGGAATACTTCCGTAGTACGCGGTCTTTTATGCCAACAGGGATGTTTTTATTCAGCCTCATCATCAATGTACGGATCCCTGAAGCCCATGGATACCATGATTTCAGTTTCATGTCCCTCCATGATTTCCGCTTCACTGTCAATGATGTGGTCAAAGCCTAAGAGATGGAGACAGCCGTGAACCACCATGTGAGCCCAGTGGGCCTCTAAAGGTTTGTTCTGCTCCCTGGCTTCTCTTTCCACCACATCCTTGCAGATAACCAGATCGCCGATGTAGTCATTTATGAAAGGATTCCCCTCCAGATCGAGCTCTTTTTCTGATGATGTGTCATCGCCTGCATCAGCTGAAGAATTATCATCTTTATCCTCTGCGTCATTTTCATAATCTTCATCATCGGCCGCATAAAAATCCGGATCAATAACGAAGTCATCGTCGGATGTTGCCGGGAATGACAGAACGTTGGTAGGTCTGTCCTTACCGCGGTACTGCAGATTTAGTTCATGGCTTTCATCCGGTTCAACAATACGGATGGTGAGCTCGGCGTTTTCTCTGAATCTGCTTACTGCAGCGGTGGCAAAACGGGTAAACTGCTCCATTGACGGAATATTGCTGTCGTCCTTCACGACGTACTGAAGCTCGATGGTTACCGGTCCGGTACCGTATTCCTCACGGTAGTACTCCGGTTCATTATTCTCGTATGACATGTCACCGGTAAAACTTTCACTGGTCATTTATTTTCTCCTGAATTATGGCGGCCTGATACGGCTGCTGCCGTCTCAGGCCTAAGGAATAGGGTGGTCAGATTTCCGTTCCGGTGCCGGTGTCTCCGGCAGAAGAACTGTTCTCTCCGCCGGTGGCGGCTGTAGAAACAGCCTCAGCCGGGGAAATGGAACCGGCGGTACCGGCCGCGGCTTCATTTATGCCGGAGCTGCTGCGGGCGAAACGTTTTGCCGGCCTTTCGAAAACAGTGGCATCGTTTCTATCCTGACGGGACTTCATATCATATTCTTCATAGGCCCGGACAATCTTTGCCACAATAGGATGTCTTACCACATCCTCTGAGGTGAAGAAGTTAAAGCTGATGTCATCAATGTTGCTGAGAACCTCAATGGCATGCTTGAGTCCTGATTTTACATTTCTAGGCAGGTCGATCTGGGTGATGTCACCGGTAACTACGGCCTTGGAATTAAAGCCGATACGGGTCAGGAACATTTTCATCTGCTCTACGGTGGTGTTCTGGCTTTCATCAAGAATGATGAAGGAATCATTAAGGGTTCGTCCGCGCATGTAGGCAAGCGGTGCCACTTCAATAATCTGATGCTCCATGAGCTTCTCCACCTTTTCAAAGCCCAGCATTTCAAAGAGAGCATCGTAAAGCGGTCTTAAATAAGGATCCACCTTCTGATTAAGATCTCCGGGAAGGAAACCGAGCTTTTCTCCGGCTTCAACAGCAGGTCTTGTAAGGAGAATACGACGGACCTCCTGTCTTTCTAAAGCATCAACAGCAGCCGCTACGGCAAGGTAGGTCTTACCGGTACCGGCAGGGCCGATGCCGAAGCTGATGTCGTGGCTCAGAATGTTGCCGATGTAGTCGGACTGGTTGCCTGAGCGCGGTTTGATAATGCCTTTTTTGGTCTTAATGGTGACACTCTTATGATAAAGCTCATTGAGTTCTTCAGTGATGGCCTCACTGTTTTCCTCTGTATCCGCATCCAGAACACGGGCTTCGGTGATGGCGAGATGAACGTCATCAGGGGTGATGTCCTTAACCTTCCGGCCGCGCAGCGGTGCGGTTTCGATATAGAGATCCTGCAGAATGCCGATGGCTGACTGCACTCTCTTTTCCGTACCGGTTACTGAGAAAATTTCGTTTTTATAGGAGATCTGCACCCCGAGACGGCGTTCAATCTGCTTGAGATTGTCATCGATAGGGCCGCAGAGGCTTACCAGCCGGTCTTTGTTGACCGGTTCCAGCACAGTCTTTCTGGTAATAATGTTATTAGGAACAGTTTTCATAAGTTCATAAGTTAAATACAGTTTTTATCATTCCGGTTACTGATGTCACAGAGACTTATGCAGTAACAATTTCTCCACGCAGGGTGTGGGTCAGAACATCAGTTATTTTTATGTCCACAAATGTACCGATAAGTGACGGATCACCGACAAAGTTTACCGTACGGTTGTTGTCGGTACGGCCGCGCAGTTCGGCGGTATCGCGGACGGAGAAGCCTTCAACCAGCACCTTCTGAACGGTATGGAGCATTTCACGGCTGTAACGCTGTGCCTGGTTGTTGATGGCGTTCTGCAGCTCATAAAGTCTTTCCTTCTTTACCTGCAGCGGGATGTCATCAGGATATTCGGCCGCCGGAGTATTCGGTCTCGGGGAATAGATGAAGCTGAAACTCTGGTCGAATTTTATGGTATTGATTAAATCCATGGTTTCGGCAAAGTCTTCGGCGGTCTCACCCGGGAAGCCTACGATAAAGTCGGTGCTTATGTAGATATCCGGTCTTACCTCACGAATCTTTCTTACCACCTCGATATAGTGTTCTCTGGTGTATTTGCGGTTCATTGCTTTTAGTATTCTGTTTGAACCGTTCTGCACCGGAAGATGCAGGGCGTTGGCGATCTGCGGCAGGTCGGCGAACGCCTGAATGATTTCATCAGTGAAGTCCTGCGGATTGGAGGTGGTGAATCTGATTCTTTCCACACCGTCAACGGCTGCCACCAGATAAAGGAGCTCGGCAAATGTACATACGGTACCGTCCTCATGTTTACCGCAGAAGGAGTTGACGTTCTGACCTATAAGGTTGATTTCCTTTACGCCCTGGGATGTAAGATGAGCTATCTCGGCAATAATCTCCGGTACGTTACGGCTTATTTCAGTACCGCGGGTGTGCGGTACCACGCAGTAGGTACAGAAGTTGGAACAGCCCTCCATAATGGTGACGAAGGCTGACGCACTGCCGTGGGCATTAGGATTCGGCAGAAAATCGAACTTTTCCATAGGAGGGAAGGTTACGTCAACCAGTCTCTCTCCGGTGGCAATGACCTTATCAATCATGGAAGGAACGCGGTGAATGGTCTGCGGTCCGAACACCACTCCGACCATAGGTGCTCTTTTAAGAATTTTTTCACCTTCCTGAGAGGCGACACAGCCGCCGAGACAGACTACGGCATTCTCTTTGTACTGTTTCTTATGCTTCCAGGAGAACAGCTGGTTGAATACCTTCTCCTGAGCCTTTTCACGGATGGCACAGGTGATGAGAATTACCACGTCCCCCTCGGATATCTCTTCGGTCTGAACGTAGCCGCTGCTGCACATTAAATCGATGAGGCGGGATGAATCGTACTCATTCATCTGGCAGCCCCAGGTCTGTATAAAGAATTTTTTCATGAAAATTTAATTACGTAAAACATTAAAAAATAATTAATAAAAAAACCGGATTCCGCTGATAATGAAAGGACTGTCCATGATTTGAAGTAAAAAAAAGTTCTGCTCCTCCACTTCAAACTGTATCCTGTTTATCCTTCTCTTTATCCTCTTAAAACTGCCGGAGTGACAGTTTTTTTCCGGGCGGTATTTATAGTTTTTGAGCTGTTCCTTAAACTAAGTAGAAGTAAGGAGCAGTCCGTCTATACCGGGTACCTGCAGAGTACTCCGGTTTCGTGAGGAATGTAATAAAAATAAAACAGAGCCGGCCGGTGGATTACTTTTTCTGCGGTATTTTTTATCCGGGATATAGAGAATTCTACTGAGCGCATTTTAGCATAAAAGAGTACTTTGATTAAAAATAGTTGTGATCTGGTTAAAACAAATATTGTTTTATTCTGAAAGGCGGAACTGGCACCCGGAGAGATGATGCCTCCGGTATCTGCCGGTGTGTTCTGTATGTATATTCTGTATGCCGGGAAAGTCTCCCGGGCGGAGAGGCCCTCCGGGATTCTATGAATCCATGAGGACGATTGAAGACGGTGAAATAAGGGTGATGTCCGGGAATCAATTGAGACTTCCGGCAGAAGGCGGTAATCAGCTAAGCACCTGACTTTTACGGATTTATCACCTGACAGTCTGTCTGTCATGACTCATCCGGAAGAAAATCAGGAAGCCCGGTACTGATTTTCTGAAAAAATTAACTTCCGGAAAAAACGGTTTTATCCTTTCTCATGTAATTATCAGCGTTTGATGTATCAATATCGAGACGGTCGGAGCTGCTTATTGCGGTGGCCGTCATCTTGATTTTTCTATCCACAATAAGACTTTTGTGTAGATTAACGTTTAAAAATGCAATAAGTGCAAAGACTACGAACATGATATTGGGAATGAGTAATTCCGCAGCGCTGATATTGCCGCGCGCCATCATGGCAATTCTTATGGCGGTCACGACGGCATAGACTGCCCCGCCGGTCTTCAGTACAAAATGGAGATTTTTCATACTGCCGAAACTGAACGGAAATTTCTCTTTCTGATGCTCACTGGATAGAATTCCTATAATAATAAATAAGAAAAAGGTAACAGCTCCGGGGATGATAATCTGATTCCAGCTGACGTTTACAGGCATGCCGGAGGAATGCATGCTACGGATTGCAATCTGTAAAATTGGGTTTATCAGGGTGAGAATGACATTAATGGTGGCAAATAACGGCAGAAAACTGCCGAATACGAAGAGAAAAAAATCATCCGAGGATATCACCGGTTCTATTACATCGTAATTACAGATCATTTTGCCGGTCTGGGCATTCATGGTGAACCGGTATTCCTTGCTTTTATTTTTAACGTCCGTAAAGTGTGCTGTCCATACGGGGATGAATGCCAGTTTAATTTTCTTGACGGGATAGCTGATATCATTGATCTTGGTGTCGGCCGGATCTGTACCATAATGAAAACAGGCCTCATTATGCATGGATTTATCTATGCGGTTTTTGATATTTTCAAATCCTGTTTCAGCGTTAACGTCATAGATAAGAGCGCCGAGACCTGTCAGGTAGCCGTAATGGAAGGGTACGGCGTTCCGGAAATTGTACGGCTCGAGAGCTCTGGATATATCATCATCCAGATCTTCGACGGCATCCTGGGGGATTTTTTCAAAGAATGCTTTTTCTACGCCGTCACATATTTCTTTTCTGTCTTCATCTGTACTGCTGTAATAATTCTGATTTTTTGTATGTGCGGTTACTTTAGCTTTTGCCTCCACATCGTAGAGCCATACGGGAACATATTCCGCTTTAATGCTGGCGTTAAGATCGTAAATAACATCTTCATGGACAACCTGTGAGGTGTACAGGGTGTACTGTTCAGAGATGATCCGGCTGAGGCGGCTCATAAAATACTTTTCATCCCGGAAAAACGGAATAATCAGATCCGGACGGATAACCCCTTTGCCTATTTTATCGGTGAAGAGAATACGCCGGCCGCAGAAAGGGCAGGTTGACAGTGTTTCCGCCAGATTTATGGTTATTTCGCCGCCGCATGATTCACAGATGTAACTGTTAGCAGTGTAATTTCCGGTGATTCCTGATGCAGAACGGTTTGATAATGAGGTGTCTTCTCCATTGTATGAGTCACTGCCGGCAGTATTATTTTCCGGTTCAACTGAGAATTCCTTTGAATCGGGAGCAGATTCCGGAGTAGCAGCTCTGGTGGCTGATTCCGCCTGAATATAACGGTTATTTTTAAGGCCGCCGTCCCGGAACTCCGGTATGGTTAACATGGTATTGCATGAATCACAGACCAGCTTCTGTACGGATATGTTAAAAGTCATATTACCGGTGCAGTTAGGACATTTGCAGAACTGAGGATATAACTCTCTAGTAAGAACTTTATTCACGGATGTGCCCTCATATGTATGTTAGGCTCAAACATGGTGATGATTTACGATGATGCGGATTCCTTGCGAAGATCTGAGGTATGTGACAGTGTTTATACCATTGAGGTATGTGACAGTGTTTATACCATTGAGGTATGTGACAGTGTTTATACCATTGAGGTATGTGACAGTGTTTATACCATGGGAGTTTTTTTTATAATTAAAAAAGTATTCCCGATCTCAGCATCTTTGGGTTCCGGAATCGCCCATTCTGTAAATTTCCATTCACCGGATATATGTGTAATCTGCTACAGGTACGTTTTATTAAATGCTGTTAACTGAGGTAAACTGCGTCTCTGTATATACTAAGATGTTAATAGCTATTACTTTATATATCAATATTTGCGGATAATTTTAATGAAATGATACAGGTGGTGTCGCATTTTAATTGGCTCAGCTTTCCCGGTAAATTTTCTGGGACAAAACCTTAATCCATGCGATTCAGGTGCTCTTTAAAAACACTTACGTGGTATTTGTTTGTTCTGACTGCGTGTACTGCAGGTAATTTTGATTCTGGGATTTGGCTTATTACGGAGAGTCAGTTCACTACATCTAACGCACCGCATTGCTAATCTTTTCAAGCTATGACCACTACGGCAAGGGCTTTTTCTCTTCCAGGATCATCTTCATCTAGATCTTATACAATCTTAGGAATAGTCTATAAATAACTTGTGCATAAGGTATTTTTTTAAGGTGTAATTATTGATATAATAAGCATAGACATCTTTCGGGGGTTTATGCACTATGACTACACCATTGGAAAACAAAATTCAGACGATTCTTCCTTTCTTAAATGAGAGTTTAAAAAGAAAATATTTAGCATCTGAAGCAATAGCATTAGGGAAAGGAGGAATTAAAATAATTAGTGAAATTTCAGGTGTGCATAGAAATACGATCGGGGCTGGAATAAAAGAACTGTCCGGTAAGGATAAAACCACAATACCAAGCATTACCACCAACTCAACAGATTCACAATGTGAAGAAAAGAAAGAGCGTGAAAGAATAAGAGCTTCTGGTGGTGGCAGAAAAAGTATCGTAGAAACACAACCTGATATATTGGATGCATTGGAACGTATTGTTGATCCTGTATCATACGGAGATCCTACAAGACCGCTAAGATATACTGTAAAAAGTTTACGAACTATAGCTGAATGTTTACAAAAAGATGGATACATCATCAAGAAAGACAAAGTTGCCGACTTGCTCAAATTATTAGGGTACAGTTTGCAGCAAAATCAAAAGATGAAACAGGTTGGAAAGGAATCTGAATATAGAAGTGAACAATTTGAGTTTATAAACGCTCGAGTAACAGAATACCTGAATGAAAAAAATCCAGTAATATCAGTTGATTGCAAGAAAAAAGAGAATGTTGGAAATTTTAAAAATAATGGTTCAGTATATCGTCCTTCAAAGGATCCAATAAAGGTTCTTGATCATGATTTTCCTTTGAAAGAACTTGGAAAGGCTGTGCCTTATGGTGTATATGATATTGGTTGTAATGAAGGATATGTTAGTGTGGGAGTAAGTGCCGATACTGCGATGTTTGCCGTAACTACTATAAAGAACTGGTGGTATACGATGGGAAAAGAAAAGTATGAGCAGGCACAAAAAATATACATAACAGCTGATGGTGGTGGGAGTAACGGAAGTAGATGCAAACTTTGGAAAGTTGAGTTACAGAAATTGTCTGACGAAATACAGTTACCGATAGAAGTTTCACATTTTCCACCGGGAACATCTAAATGGAATAAAATAGAACATAGATTGTTCAGCCAAATTTCAAGAAATTGGAAAGGTCAACCATTGGTTAGTTTAGAGGTAATTGTTGAGTTGATTGCGTCAACGACAACTAATACAGGATTAACTGTAAAATCATTTTTGGATAAAAATGAATACCCTACGGGGATTAGAGTAACAGATGAAGAGTTGAATGGTGTTAATTTAGTCAGAAATGAATTTTGTGGTCAATGGAATTACACTATTTACCCAGTATCTAATGCATAAGTTATTTGTAGACTATTCCTTAGGATATCCGTTTTTTTTCTTCTGCTGAGATGTATCCAGTTCCGGTTAAACCCGGTGCCAGTTCACTGGCTTTAAATAGGATTGATGTCCGATTATTCCTAACTTTATAAAAATGACAAAAACTTTTTTACCGGAAAACTATGATGAGTATCTACCATGAAAACTATGATGCGTGCAGGTATTTTTACTCACTGCCGGCATTTTTTATACTTTTTTTAGACAATAAGCAAACTTACGTACTTATGAAAACGTTTTTATGTTGATAGAGTGTAACTCTGAGTTTATACTATGTGCGACGTAAGTGTATTTTATATTTAAATAGAAAAAGGTAATTAAGAGTGAAACCTATAGTAAAACAATTTAAGTACGGCAAGCACACTATTACATTGGAAACAGGTGCAATGGGCCGTCAGGCAGATGCTGCCGTTATGGCAAGTATGGATGATACTTCAGTTTTTGTTACTGTTGTCGGTGTTAAGGAAGCTGTTGAAGAAGATCGTGATTTCTTCCCTTTAACTGTAGATTATCAGGAAAAGTCTTATGCGGCCGGTAGAATTCCGGGCGGTTATTTCAAGCGTGAAGGTCGTCCATCAGAAGGTGAAACCTTAATTGCACGTTTAATCGATCGTCCTATTCGTCCTTTATTCCCTGACGGATTCACAAATGATGTGCAGATTATTGCCACTGTAGTTTCTGCCAATCCGGAAATCCCTACTGATATTATTTCTATTATCGGTACCAGTGCTGCACTGGCTATCTCCGGTATTCCATTCAATGGTCCTATCGGTGCTGCCAGAGTAGGCTATATTGATGGTAAGTATGTTCTTAATCCGTTACGTTCAGAAATGCCTGAAAGCAGACTTGATCTGGTTGTTGCAGGTACTGAACCGGCTGTTCTTATGGTTGAATCAGAAGCTGACATTCTTCCTGAAGAAACCATGCTTGGTGCCGTAATGTACGGTCATGAACAGATGCAGACTGTTATCAGAAACATTAATGAATTCGCTGCCGAAGTAAACAAGACTCCTTGGGACTGGACAGCACCTGAAGTTGACACTGCATTACAGTCAAGAATTGCTGAACTTGCCGGCGAAGAACTCGGTAACGCCTACCGTATCACCGATAAGCTTCAGAGACAGAATGCTGTTGCTGTAATTAAGAACAATGTAATTGCCGCTCTCAAGGCTGAAGCTGAGGCTGCCGGAACTGAAGTTAATGAATTCCGTGCCAGCGAGTACTTCCACGCTCTGGAAAAGAAGATTGTAAGAACCCGCGTACTTAACGGTGAACCTCGTATCGACGGTCGTAATACCAAGATGGTTCGTCCGTTAACCATCGGTACCGGTTTACTTCCACGTGTACACGGTTCAGCACTGTTCACCCGCGGTGAAACCCAGGCTATGGTAACCTGTACTCTGGCCTCAGAAAGAGATGCTCAGATTATTGATGAACTTTGCGGTGAAAGAGTTGACAGATTTATGCTGCACTATAATTTCCCTCCATACTCTGTAGGTGAAATCGGCAGAATCGGTTCTCCAAAGCGTCGTGAAATCGGTCACGGCCGTCTGGCAAAGAGAGGCGTAAGCGCTGTACTTCCATCAAAGGAAGAATTCCCGTATACCATTCGTGTAGTATCTGAAATCACTGAATCCAACGGTTCAAGCTCAATGGCTTCCGTCTGTGGTTCTTCACTTGCTCTCTTTGATGCCGGTGTTCCTTGTAAGGCTGCAGTTGCCGGTATCGCTATGGGTCTTGTAAAGGAAGGTGACAAGTTCCAGGTATTGACCGATATTTTAGGAGATGAAGACCATCTCGGTGATATGGACTTCAAGGTTGCCGGTACCACAGAAGGTGTTACCGCTTTACAGATGGATATCAAGATCAACGGTATTACCAAAGAAATCATGCAGGTTGCTCTGAAGCAGGCTCATGAAGCCCGTATGCATATTCTTTCCGTAATGAACAAGGCTATTCCTGAACCACGCAAGGAAGTATCAGAATTTGCTCCTCGCGTTACCACCATCAACATTAATCCTAACAAGATTAAGGATGTAATCGGTAAGGGCGGTGCTGTAATCAGAGCAATTACTGAAGAAACCGGCACAACCATTGATATCGGTGAAGACGGTGTTGTTAAGATTTCCTCTACTGACGGTTCTAAGGCACGTCTGGCTGTAGAAAGAATCGAAGCTATCGTAGCTGAAGTGGAAATCGGTAAGGTTTACCACGGTAAGGTATCAAAGATCACTGATTTCGGTGCCTTTGTGACAATTCTTCCTGGTAAGGACGGTCTGGTACATATTTCTCATATTTCATATGACCATGTTGAAAATGTCAGTGATTATCTGAGTGAAGGTCAGATGGTTGATGTTAAGGTTCTTGAGATTGATCGTCAGAACCGTATCAAGCTGTCAATCAAGGCTCTGATGGAACCTCCTGCTCCTGCAGCTGAAGAAAAGAAGGAAGCAGCAGAGAATAAGCAGGAGGCTCCGGTTGAAGCTGCAACTGAAGCAGCTGCCGTAGAAGCTGCAGAACAGCCTGCAGAACAGGCTCCAGCTCAGGAAGCTGCTGTAGAGGCTGCTCAGGCTGAAGCACCTGTTGAAGAAAAGCAGGTAACTGTAATGGATATAGCTCAGGCTGTTGAAGACGTTGCTCAGCCGGATCCTGAACCGGAACATGAAGGTGCTATTGCTGCCGGTGCCGCAGCTATGAAGGACGTTGTTTCTGTTGAAGCAACTGAACCTGCATCAGAGGAAAAAGCAGTACAGTCTTCAGAAGAAGAAAAAGCTAAAGAATAATCGTTAATTTTGGGATACCGTTTAGGTTATAACCAGAAATAACTGATATTCAAAAGTACTGGATTTCAGAGTACCCCCGTAAGTTGATAATGCTTGCGGGGGTATTTTTTATGAGCAATTTCAATACTGAAAATTATTATGGTGTTCCGATAATTTTTGATGTTATGCTCAAAATTTTATAAAAGACCTGATTTTAAAGCACTGTTAATTGTATAAACTGTGAATACGGAATCTGACTGTATCCGGACCGCTACTGCCGGAAGAGTGCAGCATACTGATGAGAATTAAGAAAACAGAGATTACCTGAAAGGAGGTAGATGCCTTGATATGTTAATTAACGAATATCTTTGATGAAAAAAATAGAGAAGTTCCGGCTCCACTTAAGGTGAGGAATTACGGGGTTAAACGTAGAAAATGGCGGGTTTTTGGGAAAATGAAGGAAATTAAACATGGATTAGGCTGGATGGCCTGTTATGACAATGAAAAGGGTGTCTACACCGCCAGAATTTCATGGCGTGGGGATGCCTCCTATTATGAGATTGATGCTGAGGTATTCGATCGCCTGAGTAGTGATAAGGGAAGTGACGATCCTGAGGAACTGATAAAAACAGGACGTCTTCTTTATAAGAAATGCGACGGCTCAAATGGTCCGGCCACTGAGACCGTATATGATGATAATTTCGCAGAGCTGTGCTCCTGGGCTGAGATCAGGCGCTGTGATAATACCTCCAGCAGCGAGATGACTGATTTGTTCGTTGAGCTTTTTGGAAATGAAAAAACTAAAGAGCATAGAATGAAGCAGAAAATTGAAAAGCATCATAATGAAAATAAAGACTGACAGTGATTTATTTCAGCCGTGCTTTATTGAGGATTATGCCTGCTTGTTTTTAGGGAAAAAGAACCGGAGCGGGAATATCTGGCTGATTTTATTAAACTAATTACTTTCCCTTATTATATAGCGCGATTTAATGGAAGATATTTCAGAGTAAAGAAGAACTTTCGGAACAGGTGTTCTATATAGGCGGCATAGTCTGATGATACAGTTAACTTTACAGTATTAACATAAACAGACTGCAGATAGAGAATTATGAAATATAAATTTGATGCATCTGTAAAAATGGATTCAACATTTATTGCTGAAGAATATTTTTCTGCTGTTCTCAGTTTTTCTTCTGAAGAGCTTAATAATCATTTTATTGAGTTTAATTATAAAAACACGGATATGTTCGAAATCTCAGTTCATCCGGTAACTCATGTAATTAAAAGATTCACATTGACATTGTGTAATCACTTTTCAATTATCGACAGGGATATATCCGTGCGGGACTGTATTGACGGAACCATGATGATTTTTGATCCGGATTCAACGGAATGCGAAACTTTTACGGTTAATCTTTACAATAATGGTATGGTAATCAAGCTATCCAGTCAGATGCCCGGATTATGTTATAAATCAGGAAATCTTGTATTTGCTGTAGGTGAAAATGATGTGTTAACGGAAGTTTATCTGATTAACCTGACAGAAACTGAAGTTAATCACGTCAAAAATGAACTTTACTTAGGAACAGAGTAGCAATTCTATCCCGCATGCGGGGAAGAAAAAAAACGGTTTTAACCAGTGAGGACAGGATGATTCTGTTACTTCTTAATGTGTCTGACAGAATTTTCCGGCAGTTATTACTGCCGGAATAACGACAAACCGTTTACCGGTTACATCTCTGCATTATCCAGCCATTTTCTGGCCATGATTTCAATGTCTTCTTTAGAGAGGGCTCCGCCGGTAAAACCTGTTTTATGAACAAATGTGGCGGTGGTAATGCCTACAAGAGCATTCAGTTCATCAAGTTCACGGCCTCTCCAGGCAACCGGTGCACCGCAGCGGTTTTTAAATCTTGAAGACTGGGATCCGGGAAGAGACTGAATGCGATAGCCTTTTTTCTTATGATCCGGGTAAATGGCAATTCTGCATTTTTCAAAGTAATTCCAGTTGTTTAACACGGCTTCAAACCAAGGAAGCTTTTCATTAAGTCTGAGAATTTCAGAGCCGTCGTATGACTGCAGTACCTTCTCTTCATCTCTGGCGTTGGTCAGAGTATTGATGAAGATGTTTTTGTAAAGTACCTTCATGCTTTCAACCGTATCCATGAAATTCTTATACTGTTCCTCATCATTGCCGTTCGGATTATTCTGCATGGCTACAATGTACGGTATTACCGGGATATGCATATAGAAACGGTTGAGTGATGCATATACCTGATTCTCCTCAGTGGTGCCGTCAAGACCGCAGAGAGAACGGGTATAACTGTCAAGCTGACCGTTGTCAGTGAGATCGGTATACTGCATAATATTCCGGTCAATTGTCTTCCAGGCCTTATTTATAACCACATCTGATATTTCATCAGGATTAGGCATGCATCTGCGAATGAGTTCCAAAAGCTGTCTGCCGAATTTTTCCCAGATGAGACCGGCGGTGGCATATCTTATACCGTTGGCTCTTGAAAGGTTGAACTCGGCCGGATGATGATCGAAATGCTTCTGCAGATCGAATTTTCCTGAAACATCGATGACATAGTCAGCTGATTCCAGAAGTTCCGGATCTCTGGTTCTGATAATCTGGGTTGTTGCATCTAAAAGTTTAAATATTACACAGGCTGTCACTTCATCAGCATGAAATGAGCCGTTATGAGTTGCAATAAGCATGGGTTCTGTCCTATTTTTCATTTATCTGAATATAAATGTATATGATTTTGCGAACATGTCAAGATTATTACCGAAATAACTTCAATTATATAAATAATTATATCCGGCCTAATATTTTGTAAATACCGGGAAGAAACAGGATAACCGGTGGATCTTCAGACATGGCTGCGGAATAAATCGGCTCAATAAAAATTTCTGCATAGAGTTGTTAATGTAAAAAAGTCAGTGATATTTTGCTATAATCCGCTTGTCTTTTAAATGGTGATTATTATGAATACTGGCGAAATAATTTTAGCTCCCATGGAGGGGGTTCTTGATTATCCCCTGCGTGAAGCTATTACTGACTATAACCATTATGACTACTGTGTCAGTGAGTTTATCAGAATATCCGATGTAATCTTCCCGGGTAAGGTCTTCAGAAGAGAGGTTCCCGAACTTAAAAATGAAGGAAGAACCAGAAACGGTACTCCTGTCTGGGTACAGCTTCTCGGAACCATTCCGGAGACACTGGCACAGAATGCTCTGGTTGCGGTGAGATGCGGTGCTCTCGGGATAGATCTTAATTTCGGCTGTCCTTCAAGAATGGTTCATCGTTCAGGTGGCGGTGCCGCCATGCTCAAAAATCCTAAACTGATAGGTGAGGCCGTCCGCAGAACCAGAGATGTGCTGCCGGCTGAAATCCCCCTAAGTGCCAAAATCCGTCTGGGATGGGAGAATCCTGATGACGTTTACACCATCTACGATGAAATCGTCCGGGCCGGAGCCGACAAAATAGTTATTCATGCCAGAACCAGAAAGGATGCCTACAAGGCTGAAGAAATCAAATGGCATTATATAACCCCGTTCGCCGATAAGGGAGAGGTGGCGATTGTAGCCAACGGAGAAATCAAGGACAGAGAGTCAGCCCTGAAGTGCATGGAGGTTACTCACTGCCCGAATATTATGATAGGCAGGGCAGGTGTTTCCGTACCTAATATTGAGCGTCACGTCCGCACAGGTGTTCCTAAATTCACTTTACTTGAATCTGTCGCCGCACTGGTGCATTTTATTGATATTATGAAGACCGTACTGCCGGAGCAGTACCAGATGGCAAGAACCAAGCAGTTTCTCGGGTATATGCGCATGGTTTATCCGGAGGTCAACAGCTTCTTCAGGGATATATGTCATCAGACAAGTCAGCATGACATAGATATGATTATAGATGAGGTTCTCAGAGAGAAGAGACCGGTGTTTATAGTGGATAAAAAGGAAAAGGATGCTGCTGTTCCTCCGGAAAGTGCTCAGGGACCGGATAATCCGGAAACTGACGTTACCGCAGATATTCAGTAGGCCGGTATCAGCATCAGAAAGTGACGTTTTTCTGGTTACTGACGTACCTTTTTTAGTGTACGATAAAATAAAAAAAGACGGGGCTGTAGAGCCCCGTCTTTTTCTAGTCTATTCTTTTATTTTTTTTGTGTTTTTTTTCTTTTCTTTTGTTTTCTTTATATTTTTATCCTTCCGGTAACTGATTCATATTTTCACAACATACCGGATGGCGTTATCACTACTGTATTTCCACATCAAAGGTTCTGGTGCCGTTATCCTTGAAGATTAGACGGTGATTGATGCCGTGCGGGGCGTCATCCTCATGGTGGGAAACGAACAGAATCTGGGTTTCCCCGTTTTTCATCAGGAATTCCACGAAGCGTTTAACCAGTTCTCTGCTCAAAGAATCAAGCCCCTGAAGCGGTTCATCAAGGATGAGAAGAGGCGGCTTTTTAACCAGAGCACGGACAATGAGCACCAGTCTCTGCTGACCGTAGGAAAGAGAACGGAAACTGTTGTTGGCCTGTTCCTTAAGTCCTAATATTCTCAGCCACTGCAGTGCCAGACTGATTTTTTTATCTCCCGGCTGTTCATAGAGACCGATGGTATCAAAATAACCGGAAAGTATTACATTGATAATTGAGCAGCTTACCCGGTAATCGAGATGGAATGATGGACTGACGTATCCTATATGCTTTTTGATATCCCAGATGGTTTCACCGCTGCCTCTTTTAATACCGAAAAGCGTAAGATCGTTACCGTATCCCTGCGGGTTGTCACCGGTAATCAGGGACAGCAGGGTTGATTTGCCGCAACCGTTTGGTCCGCATATCTGCCAGTGTTCATATGGATTTATGGTCCAGCTGATATTGTTAAGGACGATATGATCCTCATATTTAACGGTGACATTTTTAAGGACTGCAATCGGTATGGAGCGATCAAGATTATCCCGGCAGTCTTCAGGAACCTCAGGCAGGGAATAGATTTTCGGGAGCTTTTCATAGTGGGTTAACTGCCGGACCTCCTGATTATTCAGAATATCATCCTTCGGACCGAATTTAACCAGTTCCTTGTCCATGATAAGGCCGATATTCTGACATACTGGAGATATTTCATCGAAACGGTTTACAATTACAATGATGGTTTTTCCCTGTTTGTGAATATCCATGAGCATTTTCTGCAGGTCTTCACGGGTGGCAATATCCAGACCGTCGAAAGGGGAGTCGAGAACAATCACGTCAGGATTTTTGAGCAGAGCCTCTATAATCAGAGTTTTGCGGCCTTCACCGCTTGATAGTTTGTAATAGCTGCGGTTAAGAGCATAGCTGAAACCGAATGATTTACAGAGTTCACTGATAACTCTCTTGTCCTCGTTAATTTTGAGGAACATCTCCATCGGGGTATATCCCTGAAGATCTTTTTCATCATCACTGTTGCGGCGTTTGAAATCCTCCTCAATGAATTCCATCTGCTTTTCAAAGGAGATGTTCGCCACATTGATTTTTTCCGGAGTGATGCCGTCAGAGAGCTTTAATTCATTACAGACTGCCTTGGCGAACAGGGTTTTACCGCTGCCGTTCTGACCGATAATGGTATTGAACGAGTTATTTTCAATTGTAAGATTATTTAATCTGAAATGAGCCTGACCGTCTTTGGTCAAAAAAATACAATTTTTCCAGCAGTACATATGAAAGTCATCCTAAGAGTAACGTATATTTCTGATTATTTTTAAGTTCCGGAGCGTGATTTATCTGCGGAGCGGGGATTATGCCGTTCGGTGTTGAACCGTGATGCCGAAACTCATTATATTTGATTAAACATAAGTGTATTTTAAGGATTTGAGAGTTTTCTCTCAAGATTTATTTTTTCCGGGGGAATGCGATGGAATTAAACCGGCGGTTTAAGTATCTCCTTTAACCGGTGGTTTTCCCGTGACATTGTCCGATAAGGAAAGCCCGGTTACATTTCCGGAGAGGTCCCTTCAGCTGGTTCATCCTCTCTGATGATGATACTGCCGGTATGAGACTGAAAATCATTGGTAAGAGGATTATGGCTTTCGGAAGTTCCGGCGGCGTCTGCAGCGTTTTTGCTGTTGTATTCGAAATTATCGCCGATGGTTTCGTCAACGATGTCATCCTTTGCAACTGGCTGCCGGACGACAGGAACTTCGGCAGAATGCATCTGGGCATGCTTGGCTGCGGTCACTGTTTTACCTATTTCAATGGTATCACCAAGGAATTTTGGCTGACTGTTGAACACATACACGTCAAATATGCATTTGATTCGGGCAAAGAATTCTCTTATGTGGGAGACAAAAAAATCATCTTTCGGCATCGGAGCATTGAATCCTACCGCATCGATGCCGTTATGCCGGGCTATATACAGGGCTCTTTCGTTATGAAAACCCTGACTAATGATGGTGACACTCTTCTGTTTAAAGATGTGTTTAATGCGCACCACACTGTCCAGGGTGCGGAATCCGGCATAATCAAGATAAATTCTGTCGGCGGGAATCCCCAGCTTCAGCAGATCCGCCCGCATGGTACGTGGTTCATTGTAGGTTTTTTTGGCATTGTCACCCGATACTACAATGTAATCGATTTTACCGTTGTAATACAGCTCGAAAGCGGTGTTTATCCGGTTGATGTAGTACTGGTTGATTTTACCCTTGGCAATGTATTTCGAGGTGCCGAGAACCAGCCCGGTGCGGTTGTAGGGGACTTTTTCAATGTCGTCGTAAGTGTAGGAGGACATGCGGGCTATATCATTCATCAGTACAATGCACATAATAAAGGATATCAGCAGACAGACTGCTACGATATACAGAATCTTCTTCAGGAAGTTTCTATATTCTTGACTGAATGAATTGTAATATATTCCGGACATGAACAGATCCTTTACTTACAGCACATGCATGATGTGAGGTAGTTCGGCTCCCTGCTTGTAGATTTTCAGCAACAGATCCTTGTCGGCAACCGTAGTGGTCACGTTAAAGGTAATATACTTGCCGGTTCTACTGGTTCGACCTGCAGTGATGGTGGCCTCAAGTCCCAGATCATCCTTGAAAAATGCGGCAATAACGGTACTGGCTGCATCGTTATTGTTACCCACGAATTTAAAGGTGAGAGTGGCCGGAAATTCGATTAATTCCTCCAGCTTGGAGGTACTTTCTTCAACAGTTTGGGTATTGTCGGTCATTAGAATAAATCTCCAAAGAACATGGCCACATGATCCCATGATGAAGAGAAGAAGCCTCCTTCACCGATGTTATCCAGTGACACTAAATGGGTTTTATAGATAACTTTGCCGTCAAGGGATATATTAAGAACGCCTAACTTATCGCCTTTTTTAACCGGTGCCTTGATTACCTTGTCATTCAATGAGTATTCAGCCTTCAGGCGTTCGATGGAATTAATCGGTACCACCATGCTGACATCATTAAGAGTGCCGATTCTTACCTCGTCGGAATCCCCGAAACGAACCTTCTTTGTTGCCAGAGGCTGTTCCTTTTTGAAGGCAGTGTACGGTTCGTAGAATCTCATACCGTAGCTTAACAGAGCCTTGGAGTTGGCGGCACGTGATTTTTCACTTACGTCGCCGATGATTACGGAGATAAGACGCATGCCGTTCTTTGGATTTACCGCAGAGGCTACCAGATTGTAGCCAACCTGACTCAGATGACCTGTTTTGATGCCGTCAACCTGAAGGGTGGTGTCCCATAACAGCTTGTTGCGGTTGTACTGCTTGATTTTATTGAAGTAGAACTCCTTTTCGGAGTAGATCTGGTATTCTTCAGGTAAATCCTTAATCAGAGCACGGCCTAGCAGAGCCATGTCGTATGCGGTTGAATAATGATTTTCATCATAAAGACCGTGGCTGTTCACAAAATGAGTTGATTTGAGACCGATGCGCTTGGCCCATTCATTCATGAGAGAGGCAAAAGAGCTTTCAGATCCGGCAATATGTTCTGCCATGGCAATACAGGCATCATTACCTGAGGCGATGATGATTCCCTTGTTCAGCATTTCCACCGGAATTTCCTTACCGACTTCGATGAACATCTTTGAGGAATCGGAGTAGTTTTTGCTCCAGGCGTTCTGGCTTACCACGACGGTATCGCTGAGATGCAGATGTCCCTGCTTGATTTCCTGACCGATAACGTAGGAGGTCATCATTTTGGTGAGAGATGCAGGATCAATCTGATCATCGTAGTTCTTGCCGAAAAGTACTCTTCCTGAGGCATAATCCATCAGCAGGTAGGCGCGTACGTCCGGTGACGGCGGTTCCGGAATGTGGGCGTTCTTATCCGGAGGTGGTAAAGCAGTGCTTTCAGGTACTTCTACTGTATGATCAGCAGCAAGTACGGTGGTGCAGCACATTACTGACAATAAAAAAGTAGAAATTGTCTTTAATAACATTTGCGTCGTTGTTTCCTTCTTTTTAGATATTCAGTTATCAGTCAGCCGTAAAAAATGCCTTGTCATATCCTGATTCCTTAACTATGGTCAGGGTATTGTCAGCATTTGATTGAGTCAGAGGCCCGACCTTTACGCGGTATGAACCGTCGGCATTTTGAATGAAAGCCTTCTGACCTGTTTTCTGGGCAATTGTGTTTCTTATATTCAATGCCTTATTATAATCCATGGTGGTAAAAATCTGAATATATGGTTTAAAACCATTCATCAGAGCCATGTTGGTCTGTTCATTTTTTGGTACTGTTTTTATAAGCTCCACCCGGACTCTGGCGGTTCCCGGACCGATAACCCCGATTTTGGCCGCAGCTCCTTTTGATAAATCCAGAATTCTGTTGCTGTGGAATGGTCCGCGGTCATTTACTCTGACGATTACGGCCTTACCGTTCTCAAGGTTGGTAACCTTTAAGAAGCATGGCAGAGGCAGGTTTTTGTGGGCTGCCGTGAAATTATTCATGTTGTAGTGTTCGCCGTTTGACGTTTTCTGTCCGTGAAATCCCGGACCGTACCAGGAGGCCGTACCTTCCTCGCTGTAGCCGTCAAGCTCCCGCCATACCTTGTAATGTTTGCCCAGAACCTTGTAATCCTTGTTGCCGCGGACACTGTATTTTTCATTAGTGATTTTAGCTCCGGTTACTCCGGCAAGATCAACCGGAACCGTCTGCGGAGATGGCAGAGTGTTGCCGGGACCGGTACCGTAATGTACTGATGATGAAACGGTACTGTCTGCAGCCGGACTGCCGTTTTCCTGACTGTGTCTTGCCGTACTGCATGAGGTACACAGAATAATCAGTAGAATACCTAGACATCTTCCGGTGTTGATATCGTGTAGACACGTATGCATAATAAAAAATTCCTTTTGTTCGTGGTAGACGGAAGCTTCTGCAGCTGGTGATGTCAGTCTCTCAACAGAGTGTAATTCCTTTTAGACGGCATTACCTTATGTTTCAGGTCACGTAGTTTCGCCACTGCTGCGTCCGGAGTAGTTAAATTCCCGCCTCTTTCAGGCGGGTGCCGGATAATCAGCGTCTGTGGTGACCGTCATGAGGTTTTACCGGATACTTCGGTGCCTGAGCCGGTTTTACCGGATACTTCGGTGCCGGTGCAGGACCGCCGTGATGAGGGGTATGATGTCTGTCATCATCGTAATAGTCTGATGTCTTTCCGGATATTTCAAGACTCAGCTCATAAACGGCTCTGGCGTACAGCGGACTCTTGTTGTATCTGGTGATGACATAGAAATTGTGGAAACCGGCATAATATGACCAGGTACCTGCTGATTCCTCGAATTTAAACAGTTTGCATCTGAGATCGTTATCATATTCATGAGGTACGCTGACACCGAGTTTTCTCAGTTTGCCGACGGTGATATCCGGCTTGGTGCCGTTGCCGAGCAGTCTTTCCACTCTGGCGGTATCTCGAGGATAGACTCTCACGGTTACCGGTTCGCCGTAGTGCCATTCATGGGAGTCAAAGTAGTTGGCCACACTGCCGATGGCATCGGCGTTATTGTGGAACAGATCCTTGTGTCCGTCATTATTGAAGTCAACGGCCCATTTGAGATAGCTCCATGGCATGAACTGTCCCATGCCCATGGCTCCGGCATATGAACCTAGAGTTTCGGAGTACATCCAGCCCTGCTGTTTGGTTAACTTAACGAAATTGGCAAATTCATGACTGAAATAATCAGCTCTTTTAGGGTAATGGAAGCCTAAAGTGTACAGAGCGTCGAGTACCCTGTATTTCCCCATCTGCTGACCATAGAAGGTTTCAACACCTATTATAGAGGCTACAATCTCCGGTGCCACATGGTATCTGTCTTCGGCTTTTTTGAAAATAGCCCGGTTGTTCTTCATGAAGTTTTTACCGTCGGCAATACGTTTCGGAACAATGAATATCTTACGGTATTCGTACCATGGTTTTGCTTCACCCGGACGGTTCATGGCATTGATGATTGAATCCTTTTTCTGGGCGTTGCGGTAGGCGTAACGCAGATCTTCGAGGGTGACGCCTTCAGTCTCCTGACTTAGTTTTTTTAAAACAGCATCATCATGAGGCGGAATCGGAGCGGGAGCATGAGGATGATGAGGTTTCTGCTGGGGATGTCCGCTGTTGTGGGCATGAGGGGTTGCGGCGGCAGCGCAGCTTAAGGTGCCGGCAATAAGGGCACTCAGTACGATAGTTGATATTTTTTTCAAAGTAAAATCTCCATCCTTTGGTAGTTTTACTGAAGAGACGGACAGAAAGATGTTTCCGGCTGTCCGCATTCTGCAGTTAATGTATTCAATTATCCGGTAATCCTGGAGGCATTTCCGGAAAAAACCGGTATATTATCCGGAAAAATATTAAAAAAATGCCGGAAACCGGGATTCCTGCCGGCATTGCCGCAGGAATGATCATTCTGTTTTCTCAGAGCTCTGCTTTTTGCACTAAGTCAGTATTTACTTATTCCGGTGACTGCTGCGTTTTTCCGCCTGCAATACTGCGGATACGTTTGACATGGGGAATAATATTCCTCTATGATTCTCCGTTTTTTAAGAAAGCATAACATATGGGATTATCATTACGTCCGGTAAATCTGAAATGCTTTATACTGAATTTATAACACAAAAAAATATTAACGCTTATAAAAACAAAAAATTAAGCAAAAATCAAAGCTTATCAATAAATATGACAATATTTTGTGCAGAAAAATCCATTAATCAGCAGGATATTTCAGCTACTGCTTTTTCTTCCTGAAAAAAGTCTCCGGTAAACGGGTTACGTTCTGTTTTCCGGCCGGGGAAATATATTTTTCTGCAGCGACGGTCCATTGCTTTTTTTCAACATCGGGAGCGGTTTTTTATTATAGTCACCATCACCTTTAAAATCTACATTAAAACAGTGTCCGTCTTCTTATGAATAAAACACGGATTTTTAAGAGGCAGAACCTGCGGACTGCTGCGTCCGGAGGGGACCGGGCTTTTTTCTTAAAGTTAACGTAAGGATAGATGTTCGTACTTCCGGTACGGCTCTTTTTCCGGGATATTACGCCGGAGGATTCTGGAGATGATTAGAATCTCCAGTTAATCCCTGCAGATATCTCATACATGGCACGGCTGCCGGCTTTTCCGGAGGCGGTACGTCTGTCTATGGTATAGTCCTTTCTTCTTTTCAGGTGGTAATAGTCGAATTCAGCCTCTAAAACCAGATTATCGGATAATTCTTTGGAGTATCCTCCAGTGAAGGCGTAGTCATATCCGCGGTACTCTGAACGGTTTGACCAGACATAGTCGTACGCGAGCGAGATTCTGCCGATACGGCGGTTAATAAAATAACTGCCGGCACTGTTTATAAGATAAGTGTTAAGGCCGTCATGCGGGATATAAAGTCCGGTTTTCAATTTATAAAACAGACTCAGCCCTGTATCCGGGGACAGTATTGATGTGCCCATGATCCCGGCTACATCCGGATAGAGTGAGGTATGCTCCGTGTTGACTTTGCCGTGGAGGGACAGGGACATACCCGGTGACAGAAAATCCGGACTTAAAATATCCGGCAGGGAATAGGAGTCAATGTAGGTGATATTATCGATGATAAAACTGTCCCGGTATACTCTGGCTTTCAGATTAAGCACTTCAAAATTATGCAGAAAATAGTAGTCTCTGATATCCCCGGTTATTTTTCTGGAAAAGGGGCTTAAGCTGAAATAACCGCCGTTTCCTAAAAGTGAAGAAAAGGTATAGCCTCCGGTTACTGTGGATATAGGAGGCATTTCATCAGGTGATTTCAGCAGATTTCTTTCGTTATAAAAGCTGTCCACTGCAGTGAGGTAGTCTGTCTCTCCCGAGTATTTAGGTGACTTTTTGATAAATTTTACGTAGTCAAAAGGGGTGACATAGCTGTGCTCACTGTTATTGTAAAAATCCTGATTCATCACCGTCATAAGTGATCTGGTGCCGTTGGCACAGTTGTTGGATGTAAATGAATAGGTGAGGTTTTGATCCTTCAGTTCAATAATATGAAGATAAAGCCAGAATTTTTCAGTTTCCGTGAGGTTGAGATGATACTCCCTCAGTGAGCGGTGCTCCTCCTCGTTATATCTTTTCCGGAGACGGTCGAACGGCTCTAAAATGTAATAGCCGCTGATCTCTGAGGCAAAATCATTCATTTCCTGAACATATCCTAAAAAGGTAATGCCGTGTTTGACAGTACTGCCTTCACGGTTGTGACCGGAAAAGGCAATGGAAAGATGCCCCATGGAGGAGACAACGCTGCTTTTATCCTCTGATGCCAGAACAACGGAAACGTCATCTATGGAGATATTGTAGAGGTATTCCCGGAGATCGGCACATCTCCTGGTTTCAGGGAGTTTATGGTAGATAAGATAGTACCTTGCCGGAAAGTAACAGGAATCATCAGGACTTCTCCTGAAAAATTCAAGGGTGGCCTCCAGTTCCTTTTCCGGATTGTAACCCCCCTCCGGACTTAAAAAGAACCACCGGTTCAGTATGATGCTGGATCCTTGTTCGTAATGAAGCAGAGCCTCCCATTTTTTGCGGAAGTATGCCGGCAGGTAACGGTAGTCTGATTCTGTAAGTTCACTGCCGACCGGAAGATTCTGAAGACTGGTATCGATGATACGTTCTCTCTCGGCAAAATCAACATTCCGGTATTTAAGCCTGTGATTTATATCTCCACCGTTCCGGGACTCCTGACTGTTGTCAGTATGCTGTTCATCATGTCCTTCTACTGCCTGACCGGCAGTCCCTGTACTGTCAGCACTGCCTGATGATGTGCTGAGAAGCGAAGCATGACAGATTCCGGAGGATATTATAAAAAAAACAGCCAGCAGCCGTTTGAGTAATATCCTTCCCGAATATGACGCAGCAGGAGTTTTTGGCTTTTTCATAACTTCGTCTTATTTTATATTTCTGCCGTCAGCGGCTGATTTAATTGGTGTTTCTGTGGGTATGGATTGACATAATAAGTCCGAATCCCGCACACAGAGTCACCATGGAGGTACCTCCGTAGCTTATGAGAGGGAGAGGTACTCCTACAACCGGCAGGATGCCGCTGACCATGCCGATATTTACGAAAATATAGAAGAAGAAGGTGAGAGACAGGGTTCCTGCCAGAATTTTTTCATAAACACGTTTGGCTCTGGAGGCAATGTACAGGCACCTGAAGATGATATACATGTAAATCAGCATCAGGACAAAAAAGCCCATCATCCCGAATTCCTCACTGAATACGGCAAAGATGAAGTCGGTATGATGCTCCGGCAGAAAGTCCAGCTGTGACTGTGTTCCGTGCAGCCACCCCTTGCCGTATACACCTCCGGAACCTATGGCTATCTTGGACTGGATGATATTATATCCGGAACCGAGCGGATCAGACTCCGGATTTAAGAATGTGAGAACACGCTGCTTCTGGTATTCGTGCAGTACATAGTGCCATAAGACCGGCAGAATCGGGATGGCGATGACTATGCAGGATATAATGTACCACCAGCTGATTCCTCCTAAAAAAATGGCAATGCATCCTGTGGTGGCTACCAGTATGGCGGTCCCGAGATCGGGCTGCTTGGCGATTAGAGCTGAAGGAATGGCTACCAGCATAACCGCCGTGGCGATTCTCGGAAATTTAGGTGGAATCCCGTTTCTTGAGATGACCGCGGCAATGGTTATAGGCATGGCTATCTTGAGAAACTCCGACGGCTGTATACGCATGATTCCCAGATTCAGCCAGCGCCGGGCTCCTTTACTGATTTCTCCGAAAAAGGTAACTCCGAGAAGCATGATAATGCAGAAAAGAAAAATAACCGGACACCATCTTTCAAAAAATTTTACATTGAACTGGGCGATGACAATCATTATTCCGAAACTCAGAGCAGTATGGATAATCTGCTTGAGGATCATCTGATAATGCTGGCCTGAGGCGCTGTAAAGCACAATAAGACTGAGTCCGAGAGCAAGAAGCAGACCGCCGAGCAGCGGAAAGTCAATATGAATCTTCTGACTCAGAGTTCTTTTCTTTTTGAAGCCGTAGTAGTTGTTATCGGTATACTTCTTTTCCATTATGATTTGGTCTCCGGGGCTTCCTGTTCAAAACTTTCCTTCATGGTTTTGATAAATTCATCAAGTTCCAGTTCAGTCGGCACCGGCTGACTCTGGTATTTGAAATAGTCGTCAATCATGGCTCTGACTATAGGAGCCGCCTGTTTACTGCCACCACCGATATTTTCAGCTATGACCGCAACCAGAACCTCCGGATTCTCCTTCGGGGCAAAGGCTACAAACAGGGCGTTGTCACGATGCTCCTCCTTTAAGGCGGCAGCATTATAGCGGGCATCCTGTTTGATGCTGACCACCTGGGCTGTTCCTGATTTACCGCAGGCTGTGTAGGCTGTGCCGGCGAAAGCTTTGCGTCCGGTACCTTCAGAGCCGTTTATAACCTTGCACATCCCCTCTCTGGCATAGCTGAAGTACTTGGCATCCTTTACAGTTATGGCCTTGTCACTGCGCGGCAGAATAATGAAATCCGGAGTGTTTCTTGTGGAGTCATGGGCTTTCAACAGAATGTGCGGAACCACATTGGTGCCGTTCTGGGAAAGAATGGCATGTGCTCTTGCCAGCTGAATCAGTGTGGTTGTCCAATATCCCTGACCGATACCTATGGAAATGGTGTCACCGGGTACCCAGTCATGCTTGTAGCGCCGTTTCTTCCAGGCTTTGGACGGAAGGTTGCCGAGAGATTCCTCGTAAATATCGATGCCCGAGCTCTTGCCCATGCCGAATTTTGACATGTACTGATGAATACGGTCTATACCGGCACGGTAGGCAAGATCGTAGAAATAGGTGTCTGCTGATATTTCAATGGCGCGTGACAGATCCATAAAGCCGTGTCCTCCGCGCCGCCAGTCACGGAATTTATGTGTTGAGCCCGGCAGCTGGAAATATGCCGCCCCGAAAAATCTTGAATGCGGGGTGATAAGATCCTCCTCAAGTCCCATAACGGCTAATAGCGGTTTTACTGTGGAGGCAGGAGCATATCCCCCCTGGGTGACTCGGTTGATTAGAGGTTTGTTGGGATTATTCAGCAGAGCCTGATATTCTTTGTTTTTTATGCCTCTGACAAACGGGTTGGGATCATAACTCGGAGAGGATACGAAGGCATATACCTCACCGTTTTTCGGATTAAGCATAACTATACCGCCGCGCTTTCCTTTAAGAAGCTGTTCTGCTTTAAGCTGCAGACGGATATCTATGCTCAGTGTTAAATCCAGCCCTGGCTTCGGGGATTCCTGATAAAGGGTGCGCTGAATACGCCCGATGGAGTCAACCTCAACCTTCTTGTAGCCGCTGATACCGTGCAGCAGATCCTCATAATATTTTTCGATACCCTGTTTACCGATGTCGTTGGAGGCTGCATAGTTATCTGATTTTCCGTCCTCACTCAGTTTTTTCAGATCGTCCGTGTTGATACGGGCAACATAGCCGAGGGCATGGGTCATGGTCTCACCGAGAGGGTAGTAGCGTTTCAGGTTGGCTTCAATGAAGGCTCCCGGAAAACGGTACTGGTTGATGGCGAAAATGGCTACCTGTTCTTCACTGAGATTTTCGGCAATCATGGTGGAGAGGAATTTGCGCTTATAGCGGGTGAGTTTGATGATGTTGTCTATCTCCTCCTCTTCGAGTTCAAGTTTCAGCAGTTCGTTCAGGCTGTTGATGTCCTTGCGTAAATCCTTGCTGCTTTCCGGAATTATCTCCAGACTGAAGAGGGGACGGTTGTCCGCCAGAATATAGTGGTTGCGATCGTAAATAAGACCTCTGGGAGGATCAAGAGGAACTATTTTTATGCGGTTCTGATTGGAACGGGTATGATAGCTGTCATATTCCTTGACCTGCAGGTAATAAAGATTCAGCAGTAATATCCCCAGAGTCAGCATCATTATAAAAACGGCAAATTTTATTCTGCTGTTGAAAATGCTGTTCTCAGCGGAGCTGTTATTCTTTCTTTTGTAGTGTTCATTAAATATACGGTTCATCTAACTACTTGCTCTCTCGACTGCTTGCTCTCGTTCACTTTGCGGCCGGCGGCACGGAACGGCTTTTCATTTGCCACAGTCCGTATTCCGGCAGGCGGAAATATATGGTGTTGAGGTTATTCACGGTGGTACGGATGATTGGCCGTTATGCTCCATGCACGGTAGAGACTTTCCGCAATAACAATTCTCACGATAGGATGAGGCAGGGTCAGAGGAGACAGGGACCAGCTGGCTTCAGCCGCTTTTTTGCAGGCGTCTGAAAGTCCCTCAGGACCGCCTACCAGCAGGGCTACATCACGGCCGCTGCTCTTCCAGCGGTTCAGTTCATCCGCAAGCTGATGGGTGTTGTGCATCTTTCCCGGAATATCCATGGTGACAATCATGGCTCCTTTAGGAACAGCGGCCAGCATAAGCTCGCCCTCGTGATTGACTATTTTTTCAATGTCAGAATTCTTGGTACGCTTTCCGGCAGGAATTTCAACAAGTTCGAGTGATACTTCACGGGGAAAACGTTTGGCATATTCCTCAAAACCCATATTTACAAAAGCCGGCATCTTGGTGCCGACTGCTATCAGATATATCTTCACAATATAAATTCCTGCTCTCTGGTAAAGACTGTGAGTCCGGAAGACCGTTCCGGCACAGCGTTGTCCGTAAACCTGTTCCGGGACTGACTGAAACAGTCTTTCTTATATAACGGCACATGCCTTTGGAACCGGGCATGCATAAATCGCGGTTTTTCTAGAAGGTATAAAGCTTCTCGAGCTGATAGGCTTCACGGGCCTGAGGTACCATAATATGTAAAATTACCGAACCTGCATCGAGCAGTACCCATTCTCCGGTGCTGTCCCCCTCAATACCATAGGTTCTGATGCCGTTTCTGCGCAGAGATTCGTTGACCTTTTCAGCAATGGCTGAGGTATGACGGCTGGAGGTACCGGTGCAGATCATATAGTAATCGGTAACATCTGAATTGCCGCGAACGTCAATAACGGTTACGTCGCGTCCCTTGATGTCGTCAATGGCGCTAGTGATGTTTTCAATAATCTTTTCGTTTTCCAACTTGCTGTCCTTAACAGTATGATTACGATCACCCGACGGAATTATTCAGCTGTCTGAATTTGACTGTCAGGCGGAGTTAAAAAATATATATTTCTGAAAAAATCATAAAAAAATCATCTATATAATAAGATGACTTTTTTCGAGCAATGATAACATGAATAATGGTTTACTGCTGATTATTTATTTATCTTTTTTGTATGTATCCGGGCATTTTTTTGAGGAGACAGGTAAAAAGCAGTGGATATCCGGAATGTCCGGAACTTCAGGTGATATCTGCAGAGCCTTCAGTCAGCACCGTACAGTCCGTGCACCCTGATGTAGCCGAGTACCTCCGCCGGAATGTATTTTTCCGCAATATCCGGTCTGTTGCAGACGGCTTGCCGCAGTTCGGTTGAGCTTATGTCAAATTCCGGAGTGTCAATAAAGCAGAGTCCTCCGGAGAGTTCTGCTGACAGAACAAGTTCCCGGTAATCTGTATTATGCTCTTTATAAAGCTTTAGAAGAGGTGCGCTGATTTTCTGCAGGTCAAGGGTATATCCGGGACGGCGGCACACGGCGACGTGAGCTTTGGTCATGATAGTCTCGTAATTTCTCCAGGTATCGAGATAGAGGAAGGAATCCATACCCATTAAAAAATAGACGGCTGCATCCGGGTACTGTTCTCTGAGAATAGTCAGAACCTCCGCTGTGGAAAGATACCTGTCGGATTTCAGTTCCAGATCCCCTGCTTTGAATCTGGCATCAAGACCGGCGGCAAGATTCACCATGGCGAATCTGTGTTCATCGGAAGCTGCAGCATTCTTTTTGTAGTAGGGGATACGGTTAGGTTCTAAGAGAACTGTATCGAGATTAAGAATGTCGGCTGCCGCTCTGGCAAGATTAATATGTCCGGTGTGTACGGGATCAAAGGATCCTCCCAGTATTCCCAGTCTGCATACCTGCTTATTCATCGTCATTCGGGTATAACCTCAGATTTTTGGCTGAAAGGGTAATGGCGATTTCCTTCAGTATCATCAGTGCCTCTTCATCCTGAAAGTTTCTGGCCAGAAAGTCTGCCTTGTTGAGCAGTTCAATGAGATGATGCAGTTCACTGATGCTGTTGTTATTTGCAGCATTAAAATACATCGGTCTTTTGGCGGTATAGCTTTTTAACAGCCTGTGGCCTGCAAAATATTCATTGAGATTGCCGACACTGTCCAGGATACTGCGCATTTCGTGAAGAGTATTGAGCACGGAGGCGGTTCTGCTGATTAAATCGAAAATGGTGCTGCCGTTGGCGAGAAGCACCTCCATAATCTGGATACGGCGGGCGACCGGTGTGGCCGGATCAATCATGGCTTCAACATAATCAAAAACTGAGAAACTGGTTGCAGCGGAGATATGCTCCCGCATCATTTCCTCGTTGACCTGTCCCTTAATGCCGCACAGCTCCATTTTCTGGATTACCTGACACATGCCGTCCAGATTTCCCTCGTAGGCGCTGAAGAGAATCGCAATGGCGCCGTTATTGAGATTAAGGCCGTATCCGGCAGCTTTATTCCTGAGAAAATCGAAGATCTGCTTCTGGGTCGGATCGTAGAAGAATGAAATAATGCCGCTGTTGGCGAGAGCAGTGAGCTGGGTGTTTTTCTTTAGCTCCGCCTGAGAGAGCCTTGGAGTCTGAATAATAAGGAGAAGACTTGGATTCAGGGAGGCTATGCAGGCTTCAAGGATGCTTTTGGTTTTATTGCGGAAGTCGGTTATTTTTATGATTACCAGTACCCTGTCGGCAAAGAGACCGGGGCTGGTCATGGTTTCAATCAGGTCCTCGAGGTTAAGCTCCTCATCAGAAAAGCAGTGGGTGCAGGACTTGTCAAATCCGGCCTTTTGCGCGTATTTCTGAACGGTGGCCGTAGCCTCGTTCAGCCAGAAGGGATCATTGCCGCTGAAAACATAAACAGCATCCAGCTGCTGTTTTAATTTGCCTTCAAGTTCATAGGAGTTTATTTTCACAATGAGTTACCTTTTGTTTTTCTGATTATTTATTTCTGAACCGGACGGAGGGGGAGAAAAAACCGGCTGCGGGATTAATGTCTGTTCTCGACTCCGGAGATGTTTTCTTTTTTCAGTTCTTCAAGATGCTTGAGCTCCTCGGCATTTTCAATAGTGTATACTTCAGTCTGTTCATCTGCGGTGGTACCGCCGGTCGGATTGAAAATAACGGTTACACTGTTATTACTGTTTTCCTCCTGACCTTCGCTATCTGTTTTCTGCGGTTCCAGCCCGGCATGCTGTATTCTGAAGATTATCTGGTCAGCCATAATTGCGGCTGCCTCGGATCTGATTACGTTTTCCTCAGTATTCTGTGCCAGAGTGGCACCGAGCTTGTTAAGATATGATCTGTCCATGCGGTTGTTTATGGCATAAGGCTTTTTTCCCTTGATATAGAGAATACAGGCGATACTGTTGAGATAACTATATTCGAGTACCTGTGAATCACTTGAAACAGACAGAGCCTTTGATTCTGATTTTAACGGACTGCAGCTTAATACCGGAGTATCCCCGTCGAGATGGCTGTTAAGATCAGTACCTCCTTCGGTGATGTGAACCCCCTTAAGAGTCAGATTCTTGTCAATCTCCTTGTAGAAAATGTCATTATTGTCGCCTACGAAAATCAACTCATTAAAATTATTGGCTATGTCTTCGGTTCCCGCCAGACGAAAACCGCAGCCTGTCAGCAGGGACAGGGAGAAAATGGTTAGGAGTAAAGAGTTTTTCATAAATAACGACGTCCTTTTTGACCTCTGAGCATGGAGAACTGTGTCTAGGTTTAAAGCTTATAGTGATTATTCAAAACTATGTGCATTATAGACTATTTTTGATTTTTTGTAGAACTGAAGTGCTATATCATGAATTGATTAAATTCGCATTTTTGTTTTGAACTGCCGAATGCGGACCGGCACATTCGTCGGTGTGAAAAAAAAAGGGGGAATTTTCCCCCTTTTTAGTGATTCAGCTTAAATCCGGTATTTAAACAGCTACGATGTTAAGAAGCTTACCCTTGATGTATATAACCTTCTTTAATTCTTTGCCGTCTGTAAACTTACGGACGCTTTCATCAGCTAAGGCCTGAGCCTTGATATCATCCTCTGAGGTGTCAGCAGGAACAGTGATACGGGAACGGACCTTGCCGTTAACCTGAACCACGATGAGCTTTTCGTCCTCTACCAGGGCTTCACTGCATACAGCAGGCCATGAGGCTTCGTCAATTGATTCGCTGTGACCTAGCAGTTCGTAAAGTCTGTAGCATGCATGAGGAATGAACGGATACAGCATTACGGTTACGGTGTCATATACCTCATAAGCCAGACCGAGACCGTTTTCTGTAGAGGTATCGAGCTTGGCTGCTCTGTTCAGAAGTTCCATAATGGCTGCAATAGCTGTATTGAATGTCTGACGGCGGCCGATATCATCGGTAACCTTCTGAATGGTCTTGTGCAGTTCACGGCGAACAGCCTTTTCATCCTGTGTCAGGTCGGCCGGATTATAGGAGGCCGGACGGCTGTTCTGTACCAGATTTACCACGTTGTTCCAGAAACGGCCGATGAAGCGTTTTGCTCCTTCCACACCTGATTCCTGCCATTCAAGAGTCAGCTCGGCAGGAGAGGCGAACATCATGAACAGTCTGATGGTATCCGCACCGTACTGTTCAACCATGCGTTGCGGATCAATACCGTTGTTCTTTGATTTACTCATCTTGGTCATACCGGCGTGAACCAGTTCGTGACCTTCTCTGTCAACTGCGGTCTTGATGTTGCCCTTTTCATCACGGGTGCAGATGGCATCCAGCGGACTTACCCATACCTTGCTGCCGTTTTCATTCAGATAGTAGAAGGCGTCTGCAAGCACCATACCCTGGCACAGGAGTCTGGTGAACGGTTCATCACCCTTAACCAGTCCGGCATCACGAAGAAGCTTGTGGAAGAATCTGGCATAAAGAAGGTGCATACATGCGTGTTCAATACCGCCGATATACTGGTCTACAGGAAGCCAGAAACCGGTCTTGGTAGGGTCAAGCATGCCGTCTTCATACTTAGGGCAGCAGTATCTTGCATAGTACCATGATGATTCCATGAAGGTATCGAAAGTATCGGTGTCACGGGTGGCTTCCACGCCGTTAACCTGAGTCTTGGCCCATAACGGATTGCTCTTGATAGGGCTCTGTACGCCTTCCATTACAACATTTTCAGGGAGACGTACCGGAAATTCCGTAGCAGGTTCAACGGAACCGTCAGGCATGTAAATCATTGGAATTGGAGCACCCCAGTAACGCTGACGGGATACACCCCAGTCTCTCAGTCTGTAGTTGACTGTGCGGTGTCCCTGGCCGTTTTTCTCGAGCTCAGAGGCAATGGCGTCAAAGGCCTGCTGGAAGTTCAGATTGTCAAACTTGCCGCTGTTGGTAGTGAGACCTTTTTCAGTAAAGGCGCATTCGTCGAGATTGCACGGAGTGCTGTCATCGGCAGGTCTTATTACCTGAATGATGTCCAGACCGTATTTCTTGGCGAATTCATAGTCTCTCTGGTCATGAGCAGGTACAGACATTACCGCACCGGTACCGTAATCCATGAGTACGAAGTTTGCTACCATGATTGGTACTACACGGCCGTTTAACGGATGAACGGCATAAAGACCTGTGGCCATTCCCTTCTTTTCCATAGTAGCGATATCGGCTTCTGCAACCTTGAGGTTGCGGCATTCTTCGATAAATGCAGCCAGTTCCGCATTGTTTTCGGCAGCCTTTCTGGCTAACGGATGGGCTGCGGCGATGGCGAGGTAGGTAACACCCATAAAGGTGTCCGGACGGGTAGTGTATACATCAAGAGTTGCGTCACTGTCCTTTACCTTGAAGGTAATGGTAAGACCTTCTGAACGGCCGATCCAGTTGCGCTGCATAGCCTTAACAGTATCAGGCCAGCCTTCAAGGGTATCCAGACCGTCAAGGAGTTCTTCAGCATAATCAGTGATTTTCAGGAACCACTGCGGAATTTCCTTAATCTGTACCGGCGCGTCACATCTCCAGCATTTGCCGTCCTGAACCTGTTCATTGGCAAGAACGGTCTGGTCGTTAGGACACCAGTTTACTGTTGAGGTCTTCTTGTAAACGATGCCTTTTTTGTAAAGTTCTGTGAAAAACCACTGCTCCCACTTGTAGTATTCAGGTTTGCAGGTGGCGATTTCACGATCCCAGTCAAAGGAGAGACCCAGCATCTTGAGCTGGCTCTTCATGTAATCTATATTGCTGTAGGTCCACTTTGCCGGAGCTGTCTTGTTTTTGATAGCAGCGTTTTCAGCAGGAAGACCGAAGGAGTCCCAGCCGATAGGCTGCATTACTTCTTTGCCGTTGAGTCTCTGGTAACGAGCAATAACATCACCGATGGTATAGTTGCGTACATGCCCCATGTGCAGTTTGCCTGACGGATAAGGGAACATGGAGAGACAGTAGAATTTTTCCTTTTTGGTGTCTTCTACAGCTTTAAAGGTCTGGTTCTTTTCCCAGTGTTCCTGAACCTTCGGTTCAAGATCGTGCGGATTGTATTGTTCGAGAATTTTAGACATGGTTATATCAGAGCTCTCAGGTTAAAAGGTACAAATTGTTAAATAAAAAATCCTAATATTAAGCAGAGAAAATTGACGGCGGAGCTGTCGCAGTCAGGCACCGGTTCCTGCCGGTTTCTCCGGAGGAAGGTTTACGGCCTGATTTCCGTTTTACAGTGTCCGTTTTTTTATTTCTCCATAAAAATGTCGGCATTATACAACAAATAAAGGTGTTGTGCGATATTCGTTAAACCGGCGCATATTAGGGGATATTTCAGAAAACCGCGGATTTATGCCGTTCTCTGTGCTGATTTCCGCCGCTGTATGCATACCGCAACCGGTATGTTCATAAGAAGCCGGCATGCCGGCTGATACCGGGAAAATGCTCGGGAGGTTCGGTGGCAGCGGTATACGGAATATTACAGAGTATCCGAAATAAAACTCACCGAAAGTAGGAACAGAATATTTGTCTTTTTTTTGATACAATATGCGCTGAAACAATGTGTTAACTCATATCGGACCGGATGACTTGTTCTGCAGCAGCTTAAAGAATTTTTTTAAGCTCGGTTTTAAAAACAGTTTGAAGATTATTCCGGCTGACGGTATGAGTCGTTAAAGTTAAAAAGGATGACTTTAGCGTAAATTATTCTGGTTGATTTTGTTTAAGAAGAAATTGTAATGCCTAAGTTTTTTGCTACCTGTCCCAAAGGATTGGAAGGGCTTTTAAATGCTGAACTGGTTCAGCTTGGAGCTGAATCCGTTAAGGAAACCGTCGCCGGTGTATCTTTTTCCGGTGATTTGAATCTTGCCGTCAGGGTCTGTCTGTGGACCCGTTTTGCCACCAGGGTGCTGCTTACCATAGGTTCATTTCACACTGACAGTGATATTGAACTATATAACGGCGCATACAGTCTGCACTATGAGGATTATTTTTCCAGCGATCAGACCATATCCGTGGACTTCAACGGCCAGAACAGCTTCATTAATAACACTCTGTACGGAGCTCTGCGGGTAAAGGACGCACTTTGTGACAGATTCGTAAAACTGACCGGAAGCCGTCCGAACGTGGACAGGGAGAATCCTGATGTCTGTATCAATGCGCATCTGGATAAGAAAAACAATGTTACCATATCCCTTGATTTGTCTGGAAAGGCATTACACCGCCGTGAATACCGTACCGAGGCAGGAATAGCCCCTCTTAAGGAGAATCTGGCTGCTGCCATTGTCGCCCGTAGCGGTTATGTAAGCGGTTCCGTGGTGGATCCGATGTGCGGTTCCGGCACTTTACTTATTGAAGCGGCAATGAAGGCGGCTGATATTGCCCCGGGACTTTTCCGCAGCTCCTACGGTTTTGAAAAACTGAAGGATTTTGATGCGGTGGAATTCACTCATTACAAGAGAGAGGCTCATGCCCGGGCTGAAGCCGGAAAACAGCGTCTTATTGATGCCAGAGTGTCATTCTACGGTTTTGACAGGGATCCTGCTGTTCTTGAAAAGGCAGTACAGAATGTTGAAAGGGCCGGTCTTTCACAGCTCATTAAGTTTACAGCCGGGGATCTTCATGAATTGAAGAATCCGGTGACTAGCGGCAGTAAAGGCTTTGTAATCACCAACCCGCCGTACGGTGAACGTCTCGGGAATGTGGCCGAGCTTCTAGAACTTTATTCCTCACTCGGTTTCTGTCTTAAAAAGGAATTCGCCGGCTGGAAGGCTACGGTCATTTCGTCCTCAGAGGATCTACTGAGCTGTCTGCGTCTGCGTGCTGATAAAACATACAGGCTTTATAACGGCGCCCTGGAATGTCAGCTACGTGTATACAGCATAGGTGAGAAGCTTCAGGTAACGGATGACGGCAGTGAAAACGCAGGGAGGATTACTGATAGCGGGAAGGATGCAGGTTTCACTCTTTCCACGGAAACACTCCGGGTGGCTGAGGAATTTGCCAACAGACTCAAAAAGAATTTGAAGAGACTGGAGAAATGGGCAGCAAGAGAGGGGATTGAGGCCTACCGCATCTATGATGCCGATCTGCCGAACTATAATGCGGCTATTGATCTTTACGGCAGCTATGTGGTTATTCAGGAGTATGCCGCACCTAACTCTGTTGATGCCAAAATCGCCCACCGGAGAATGCTTGATCTTATTCAGGTGGTGGTAGGGGTAACCGGCATTAAAGGGGATCACGTTATTCTGAAGGTTCGTGAACGCAAGAAGGGTGAGTCACAGTATGAAAAGCTGAATGAAACCAAGCATACTCTGCTAGTCAGGGAATATATGGCCTCATTTATTGTAAATCTGTGGGACTACCTTGATACCGGCCTGTTCCTCGATCACCGTGAGGTCAGAAGAATGATTACAAAAATGAGCGCCGGTAAATCATTCCTTAATATATTCTCATATACCGGAAGTGCCACTGTGGCCGCCGCCATCGGCGGAGCTCGTGAGACCACAACCGTGGATATGAGCCGTACCTATCTCGCCTGGGCCAAGGATAACATGCTGGCCAACGGCTTCAGTGGCAGAAACCACCAGTTTATTCAGGCGGACTGCCTGCGCTGGCTGGATATTTCACCAAAAACCTACGATCTTATTTTCGCCGACCCTCCGACATTTTCTAATTCGAAGAGAATGGAGGCTACCTTTGACGTACAGAGGGATCATGTGGCTCTTATTGCCAAGCTTACCAGACTGCTGAATCTCGGGGGTACGCTGATATTCTCCAATAACAACCGCAGCTTTAAGCTTGACAGCGATGCCATAACCGCCATGGGGTATAAAATCACAGATGTCAGTGAAAAGACTGTTCAGGAGGATTTCCGCAGAAACAAAAAGATTCACTGCTGTTTTATTCTGGAAAAGGTTATTGATGTACCTGTTCCGGAGGATTACTCGGATGCATCTTTCGGTTCCGTCTCCGGTTTGAAGGCCAAGGTGGAATATCTGAACGGAGGTGTATCAGGCGACCGTCGTGAAGGCCGTGGCGGCAGGGAAAGACCTGTCCGCGACGGACGTGACGGTGCTCCGGGCAGGGAAAGAAACGGGAGTTTCAGAAAACATGACAATGATGCTTTCGGAAAATCCCGGAGTTATACATTTAGAAACGGGGAGCGCCAGGAAGCACCGGCAGACGGCAGATCCTTCCGGGAGACTGACGGCAGTGAAAACAGACCAGTCATTCCCGCAGTAAGACGGAGCAGAATGCCGTCAAGAGTGATAGGCGGTGCATCCGCAGGCGGTCAGGCAGCCCCGCGCGGTCCGCGTCTTTCCAGAAATATCGGCAGAAAAGAGGATAAGGAATAACCGGTATGTCTTTAGTAACTCTTGATAACATTTATCTTTCGTACAGTGACGCTCCGCTTTTTGATCATACGTCACTGAGTATCGAGGAACATGACCGTATTGCTATTGTCGGCCGTAACGGAGCCGGAAAATCAACTCTGCTGAAAATAATTGAAGGCGGAATTATGCCGGATGAGGGGAGACGCATTGTTCAGCAGGGTGTGCGTATTGCCAGACTGGAACAGGATCCTCCGGCTCATCTGGATCTTCCGGTGTACTGTTTTGTGGCTCAGGGAATACCTGAGGTAGGAGCTCTGCTGAGTGAATACTACCTGCTGATAGGCAGAGAGGGTAAATCACCGGCTGACGAGGCCAGAATGATGGAGATAACCGTTGCCATTGAACATGAGGGCGGCTGGCATTATGAAGCGGAAATCTACCGTCTGCTTAATCTTATCGGTCTGCAGCCTGACAGTCAGATGGCGGATCTTAGCGGCGGATGGCTTCGCAAGGTGGCACTCGCCAGAGCGCTGGTGAGTCAGCCGGATGTTCTTCTGCTTGATGAACCGACTAACCATATCGACATTAATTCCATCATCTGGCTGCAGGAGTTTATAGCCGGATTCCGCGGAGCCGTGGTCTTTATTTCCCATGACCGTAGCTTTATTAATGATGTGGCCCGGCGTATAGCCGATGTTGACCGCGGAGTGATTTCCGTATTTGACGGTAATTATGATGCCTATGTAGCCGCCAAGCAGGAGGCACTGCGTCTTGAGGAGATTGCCAACGCGGATTTTGACCGCCGTCTCTCCATAGAGGAGGCCTGGATAAGGAAAGGTATAAAGGCCCGTCTTACCCGTTCTGACAGCCGTGTCAGAAGACTGAAGGAAATGCGCCGTGAACATCGTGAGCGCCGTTCCAGAATGGGCAGCGTGAATATGCGCATTGATGACAAGGAGCTTTCCGGAAAGATTGTTTTAGAGGCTGAGAACCTTACATTTAACAACGGTGAGAAGGACATTATAAAGGACTTCAGCACCATTGTTCTTCGCGGTGACAAGATCGGTGTCATAGGAGCCAACGGTGTCGGTAAAACCACACTGATAAAGATAATTTTAGGGCAGCTGCAGCCGACTTCCGGAACTTTAAAGCTCGGTTCCAATCTTAATATAGCGTACTTTGATCAGTACCGTGAACAGTTAGATCCGGAAAAGACGGTAATGGACAATCTGGCCCATGGTAAAACCGAGGTCGAGGTTGCCGGCAGAAAGCAGCATATCCTGGGATATCTGCAGGACTTTCTGTTTTCACCGCAACGCTCAAGAACTCCGGTAAAGGCGCTGTCCGGAGGTGAAAAGAACCGTCTGCTGCTCGCCAGAATTTTTCTCCGTCCGTGCAATATTCTGATTCTTGACGAACCTACAAACGACCTTGATATCGATACTCTCGATCTACTGGAGGAACTGCTCGGCAACTATCAGGCTACCCTGATTGTAGTGAGTCATGACCGTTACTTTATTGATAATGTGGTTACCGATACCTGGTATTTTGACGGTAGCGGCAGGGTGATTGAAAATGTCGGCGGGTACACGGATCTTAAAGAATTTCTGGCAAAAACAGAGCAGGCAAAGACTGAAAATACCTCCAAAGGCTCAGGTGAAAGTTCATCTGAGAAGACTAGAGCCTCCCAGCCGGCACGCCGTGAGCGTGAGCGCAAGCGCAGGCTTTCCTTCAAGGAAACCAGAGAGCTGGAGTCCATACCTGAGGAGATTGAAAAGACTGATGCCCGTATTCAGGAGATTGAAAGCATCTTTGCGGGCAGCGGATACGGAACTGAATCTGAAGAATTTAAAAAGAACATTCAGCTAGAATACAATACTCTCACCGAAAAACTTGAATGGCTGTACCAGAGGTGGGAGGAGTTAGAAGCAATTGCCAATGCATAAAGGATTGTGTTAATACTATGAATAATAAAAATAAAGCAGTATCACTGATTACTAAATGTGTGTTTGCCGCCTCAGTTGTCTGTGCTGCCGGAGCCATGGCGGCTGACAGCAAGGAAACAACCCCGGTTTTTCAGATAGAGCCGCAGGAGGTACCGGCGTCTTCATTTAAGTATGGTCCGTTTGCCATGGCAATGAGTGAGGGAACCAGTCCGGATATTGCCGGGGTGTTCAACCGTAACGACTTTTTCTCCTTTTATAACATTGCTCCGCATCAGACTGATTTCGGTCAGAAGATATACCGTTACAAGACCTGTTATGACCAGTCGGTTATAAGCAGCTTCTGTGATGCTCTGTGGGATGGTGACAGCTATGCCAGTGCCTGGCGTACATCTTTCTACTACCGTCTTTCCAATCTGAAGTCGTTTCTTAATCAGCAGATTTATGATGATACCGAAATGATTTACACTAAACTTGGTGATAGCAGTTCTGAAGCAGTAGGCTACCGCTTTGACTACGATCCGTCTCTTTCACCGACAATTCATAATCCTACGGTGTACGGTATAGCTAAATTCAACAATAAGACATTTATTCTGAAGAGTCCGCATGAGGACAGAAGAGGGGATTCCAGCCTGGGAAGTTATGCCACAGCACTGACATTCTACAAGATGGATGACGGCAGAATTCTCATTGGCGGCTACAGCAACAAGAATAATGCAGTAGTGGATTTCTTTGAAGACTGCTATAACGGCAACCATCATAAGAACGGTGATTATCAGACATGTCCGGGGCACAAGATGCAGGCAACTGTATGGATAGTTGATCCTGAAAACAATGCTGATGAGGATGTCATTGTAGGTATACATGTTCCTCAGTATATTGATTTCTCTGATAATCCGGGGGTTCTGGTATCTGCCGCCATTAATGGTTTCACCAAAGTTGGTGAAAATCTCTATGCCATCGGCTATTCCGTAACTGATGACTGGGGCGGGGTGGTTAATCCCGGGAATACTGCGGTCTACTGGAGAATCGAGGTCGACGGCGACAAGGTGGACTTTAAGAGTATCGTGGAATATCCTAACGTTGACAGACCCGGTAACAATGACGACTGGAATGACTACACTCTGGCTGTTGATGCCAACCAGAACGGTTATGTGCTTATCAACCGAAAACTTGCCAAATCAAGCAACCGTAACTACGCCAAGAACATGGCATTTACCAGGTTTAACGAGAGCGGCCGTATTGATGATGCGGTTTATCCGTTGTACGATACACCATTCCGCGGAGCAGACAGTGAAGGAGCGGCCATTAATGACAACAATTTTATTGTCGGCTGGGCTGGAAGAAGAGATGACCACCGTGCAGTTGTTGGCGGTAGCTATAGAGACGTGGAGGCGCTTTTCTACAATATTAACAACAGATCATATAACTACATAAATGATCTGATCTGTCATAAGAATGAAAACGGTGATAAGGACTGCCGGGCTCAGGACGGCAAATATTACTACATCAGCTGGGCTGTTGATATCAATAATGATAATCTGATTTTCGCCACTGCATTCCGCTACAACAGCGAAAAGGACTGGAGTAACAGTGTTAATGCCGAGGTTGTACCGGTAATCCTTCGTCCTACAGATGATGCCTTTGTTAAGGATGACAAGGGAAATACAGTGATTAATCAGAAAAAGGTTGTGAGCTATGAACGTCCGCAGAATAAAAATTATTCCCGTGACAGAGGCGGCTGTCTTGATTTTATAAGTGTTCTGCTCCTTGTTTCAGGTGCGGCAGTCCTTAGAAGACGCAAAAGACACGTATAATCCGGAATAATACGGAACCTGCTGTAACACTTCGGGGAAAAACTCCGGAGTGTTATTTTTTTATTTTTAGTCATTACTGGCTGTTCTGCCTGCAGTCATCGTTTTAAGATCATATGCTCATTAAATGAATAAAAAAGATACGGCTGTCATAATGAATATTCCGGCATAGCTGTATAATGCACGTACCTGAAGAGGTGTCTTATGCTGGAGGAAAGATCAAACGACAGGACGTAAACGTAATATAGATCCTTTAACTTTGGCAGAAATTTGAAAAGTTTTTTAGAAATTTTTTCTCCGGCGGTTTAAAAAACAGGTGAAATCAGTTTAGGTTTAAAAGGAAAGTCATATAATTTTCAGAAAAACATTCACTAAGGTTCAATAAATGAGATAATAGGCGCCGCCTGTTTTTTTTTATCATACAAAGGCAAATAATCGGCAGTATTAAATCTGATGACAAAAGGTCATAAAGGCATAATACGAAACAATAAAAAAATTCCGCCTGATTTTTAATAAAAAAAGTATGGAAAGAGATAATAAAGCGTACAGTGAGAAGGTGATTGCCGGACTTACAGAGGCTTGTAGTAACGGCGAGGACATCCGGGTTGATTTACATACACATTCGGCTGTTTCCGACGGCAGATACAGTCCAGCGGATCTGGTGGCGCTCGCTGCGGAAAAGAAGGTGAAGCTGCTGGCACTTACAGATCATGACACCTATAACGGTATCAGTGAGGCTGCCGAGGCTGCTGCCAGACAGCAGATTCATCTTGCTGCCGGTACAGAGATATCGTCAATATGGCGCGGCCGGGAGATTCATGTTGTCGGACTGTCTTTTGATCTGAAGTCTGAAGAAATGGCAGGACTTATCAGAAGGCAGAGTGAACTAAGGGATGAAAGAGCCCGGGCTATAGGAGCAAGACTCGAAAAATGCGGTATTACCGACGCCTATGCCCGCACCAGAGCCATGATAGGAGAAGATGCCGCCATGACCAGAGGCAGCTACGCATCCTTTCTCTGCAGTATCGGGGTGGCCGAAACAGAGGGAAAGTGTTTTGCCGCCTATCTCGCTGAGAATAAAAAGGCCTATGTCAAACCTCAATGGACTCCGATTGAGGAAGTGACGGAATGCATACTGAAAGCAGGGGGAATTCCGGTTCTGGCGCATCCCCGCTGTTATGATCTTAACAATAAATGGTTAAGAATGCTGATTACTGATTTTAAAAATGCCGGAGGCGAGGCTATGGAGACTGCCGGCAATGTCCAGTCTCCTGCAGATAGGGCTTTTCTTGCTGATCTGTCCGTGGAATACGGACTTTATGCGTCATGCGGTTCTGATTTTCATAAGGAATGCGTGCATACATCCATCGGCAACTGCCGTTTTCTGGGGCTGGCTCAAAAGACGCGACCGGTATGGAGCCATGAGAAATTTAGATTGGAGATATAGTTATGGCTGAAATTATAGTTATTCATCCGGAGAATCCGCAGGCAAGGAATATTCAGATGACTGCTGAAATGCTCCGTGACGGTGCTGTGGCAGTGCTTCCTACCGATTCCGGATACGCTCTGGCCTGTACGCTGGAGAACAAAGACGCCAGAGAAAGAATCATCCGTATCCGTGACGTTGACAAGTATCATAATTTTACTCTGCTCTGTGCGGATCTCAGTGAGCTGTCAACATATTCCAAGGTTGATAATGTGGCTTTCAGGCTTATCAGAAACAACACTCCCGGACCTTATACCTTTATTCTGAAGGCTACCAAGGAGGTTCCTAAGAAACTGATGAACGAGAAGCGCCGCACCATCGGTATGCGCGTACCTGATAACCGGATTCTTATTGATCTGCTGACCTTTATGAAGGAGCCTCTGATGAGTGTCTCTCTTATTCTGCCGGACAGTGAAAATGCTGAAAATGATCCTTATGAAATCGACTGTAAAATAGGCAAACTGGTGGATGTGATAGTTGACGGCGGTTATCTGCCTGAAAAACCTACCACTGTGGTAAGCCTTGTCGATGAGACCGTGGAGATTATCAGAGAGGGAAACGGTGATATCACCCCTTTTCTGTAATATGGATGGATAAGGCGGGACTTTAATACACTATCCTGTAGATCAGGGGAATCTTGCCCGCCACTGTTTCTTTGATTTACGTTTTTATATTTTGTATGATATTTGAGTACCTGGAACTGTTCGGAATTCTTTAAATGAATGTGCTGTGACGGTTTCCCGGCGACTTATATCTGACCGGATGGAATAATGACCGCAAAATACGAGGCTGTACTTTTTGATTTGGACGGAACGCTGCTTGATACGGCGCTTGATCTCGGCAAGGCAACCAATTATGTGCTCGGACAGCATGGTGTAGGCCCGATTTCCGATGATACTGCAAGGGCATTTGCCTCTGACGGTATGAGAGCTCTATTGAAATCAGGTATTCCTGAAAGTGAGCATGACAGATATGATTTTGAGGCTATGAGAAAGGAGTTTCTTCCGTACTATTATGATCACATAGCAGACAGAACGGTGTATTTTCCGGAAACGGACAGGCTTATAAACGCTCTGAAGAGGGAGCATATTCCGTACGCCGTTGTGACAAGTAAACCGGATCATCTGGCGAGAAAGGTTCTCAGCAAGTTTGCAGAACTGGCTGACATAGAGGTGATTGTCGGCTGTGATACCCTCCCGGTATCCAAACCGGATCCTGAACCTTTGTTCTATGCCTGCCGTCAGCTTAAGGTGAATCCGGCAAAATGCCTTTATGTCGGCGATCATATCAGAGATATCGAGGCCGGTCATAATGCCGGAATGGACACCGTACTGGCTTTATGGGGATATATCAGGGATAAGAGCAGTGTCGGTCATTTTGGAGCGGAATATGTTGCCGGAGATAACAGAGAGCTTGCCGAAATCATCGGTGTGACTTTCTAAGACAGGGGGTAAATTTTGTTAGAATACCTCCGGAGATAATTTGCATAAGTGCATCATTGTTAATTTCGCAAAAAAAGGATAAACTAGTTGTATTTTTCTGATACCGGGTCTGAAATTATGCCGGATGTTCTCCGTACAGCCGTCTTGACTGCCGGAACGGTGTTTTATCAGGATAGAAGCGATTAGATAAAGGAAGCGATAGATAAATGGATGATATTGAATACTTGAAGTCCTGTGTTAAATCAATAAAGGATTTTCCTAAGAGTGGAATTCTGTTCAGGGATATAACCAGTGTTTGTGAAAATCCTCAGGCGTTCAATCTTATCTGTCGTCTTATGGCTGAAAAGTACGTCGGTCTCGGTATTACCAAAGTAGTGGGCAGTGAGTCCCGCGGCTTTGTTTTCGGTTCTGCTGTAGCAGTTTTGCTAAACAGCGGTTTGGTACTTGTCAGAAAGCCGGGTAAACTGCCGCGCGAAGTATACAGTGAGAACTATGAACTCGAATACGGTCAGAACACGCTGGAGATTCACAAGGATGCTCTTACCGCTGAAGACCGGGTGCTGATTGTAGATGATCTTCTGGCTACCGGCGGCACTGTTGAAGCGCAGATTAAACTTATAAAACGTTCCGGGGCAGAAATTGCCGGGGCGGTTTTTGCGATAAATCTTCCTGATATCGGCGGATCCGCCTATATCAGGGATAAATACAATATCAGCTGTCATTCCATTATGGATTTTCCGGGACACTGATTTTTGGTGAATAGAACCGGTAGAATAAGATAAAAAGGCCGGGCTGGCCGCCGGAATGGAAAAATTTGTTTAACTGCAGTTCGGATTCATATCATAAATATTGGATATTGCGTAATCCGGATGTGAAAACGATAATTATAATTACAGATAATAAATAATCAGAATCTTATCCGTAAAGTTCCCGTGCGGGGATATCAGTTAGCGGAAAACAATAAGGTTCTGATTTTCAGAAAAGTTGGATAACATGGTCTTATTCTGATAATGTTCCGATGAGACCTGACAGTGGAAGCATATAATGGCAGAGTATACCGTTTTAGCACGAAAGTATCGTCCGCAGAAGTTTGAGGACATGGTGGGGCAGAAGCACGTTCTGTCCGCTTTGGTCAATGCTTTGGAAACAGGCAGACTGCACCATGCCTATCTGCTTACCGGTACCCGCGGGGTAGGTAAGACAACCATTGCTAGAATTCTGGCCAAATGCTTTAACTGTGAGCACGGTGTAACCGCTCATCCTTGCGGTGAATGTGCCAGCTGCAAATCCATTGCTAACGGTACTTTCCCTGATCTTATAGAGATCGACGCCGCCTCAAGAACCAAAGTAGAGGATACCAGAGAAATTCTGGAAAACGTGCAGTATAAACCTGTAAGCGGCCGTTTTAAGGTTTATCTTATCGACGAAGTTCATATGCTTTCAACCAGTTCCTTCAATGCTCTCCTTAAGACTCTTGAAGAACCTCCTGAATATGTGAAATTCATTCTTGCCACTACCGACCCCCAGAAGCTTCCGGTTACCGTGGTTTCCCGCTGTCTGCAGTTTCAGCTGAAGGCACTGTCACTTGATGATATAAGAAATCAGCTTAAATTCGTACTTGATGCCGAAAAGATAAATTACGAAGAGGAATCTCTCACTGAGCTGGCGAGAGCTGCCCGCGGTTCCATGCGTGATGCCTTGAGTTTAACCGATCAGGCGATTGCTCTCGGTGGCGGTAAGGTTACTGTTCAGGGTGTCTTTGATATGGTGGGAACTCTTGATTCGTCATATCTTATTGAAATTCTTAAAGTTATTGCCTCCAATGACGGTGCTTCTCTTTCCGGTGTTCTTAACACCGTGGCTTCCGTAACCCCTGATTTTGATGCTCTGCATCTGAGTCTTGCCAGGGTTTTTCATGATATAGCTCTGTATCAGGTATCCGGCAGTGATGCTGATATTTATTCCTTACGCAGCGATATTATTGCTGAATTTGCCAAGCTGTTCAGTCCGGAGGAGATTCAGCTCTACTATCAGATTATCATCGAGGGAAGAAGAGAGCTTCCTTATGCTCCTGACGGTCTTTCCGGTTTTGAGATGACCATGCTGCGTCTTCTTGCCTTCAATTTAAAAAAAAAACACTAGTCTTCCGTAAGGTGGTATTTCCGGATCTGGCAGTCGACAAGATAGATGATCCGGTACTGGCCTTTGATCATATTCAGAATATGAATGCTCTGAAGAATGATAATGAAAAGGAAAAACGCAGGGCTGCAGTGCCGCCTCAGTCACAGAATCAGCCGGAGAGAGCTTCATTCGGTGACGATTACGTCGAACTCTTTAATTACCTCAGTCTTCTTGATCATGAAATAGCCATCCACGATAAAAAAATAGAGGAGATTCATCTTCGTGCCCGTGAAGAGGCAGCACAGATACAGAATATCCGTAAGGAGGAAGAGGCCAAACAGAGAGAAATGATTCTGGCGGCAAGATCCCGCGATTTTTCTCCGGAGATGGAGGCACAGAAATTTACCGGCAGTCCTCTGGCCGGTGCTGTTCAGGGAGCTGTAAATACCGGTGCCGGAAATAAGCATGATAGCGTAATCTCACTTAATCACACCCTGAATTCTGACGTATTAAGAAATGATCCGGGGGTTCTTCCCTCAACAGTTCACCCTGAGCTTGCCACTACTGTCAACGCCTATACCGGACCAAGCAGACCTGTTATGCGGCAGAACCGCGAGGATTACGCCGGAAGGCAGCCTCACTATATTCCTGAAAAGCAGCAGAATGTTGATAACCGATGGCATCAGTCATCTAAAGCAGACGGTATGACGGGGCAGTCTGCTTACTCCGCTCAGAATACCGGGGTTCAGAATAATGTACCGCATCCCGGGGGAGGTCCTCAGAACGTTTCTTTGCAGAACAGCGGTTATCAGGTTAACGGCAATCAGCAGATAAGCGGTAATTATCAGAGAAATGTCCAGCAACAGACTGTACGTCAGGATAACAGTGCTGCCGGACAGATGAATTATCCTCAGAACGGTTTTGTTTCACAGCAGGGGAATGCCGGATATCAGGCAGGCCGTGCGGAGAATGAGGCGGATATTCAGAATATTCCATATGCTGATGAGCCGGGGGGAGAGGATATTCCTATGCCGGTGCTTGATGATTTTGCCTCTGACAGCGATGATGATACAGACAGACAGAACAGTCTTGTATATACCACTCAGGATTTAAGCGGTGCTATAAGTCAGAGCGATACCTCCGGTGAAAGGAGTTCTTCACATCATGACAGGTTGATAAACGGTCGTAAAATCATTACTCCGCTGGATCTTATCGGTGAGGTTGACGATGCCTATACTCAGGATCTTGTTGCCTCAGGTGTGGGAATGGAGAATCTGGTTATTTTAAACAGCGGCGTGCGTGACAGTAGCAGTACAGGTAATGACTGGCTGATAAAACTGCCTCAGTCGATGTCGGCAATCATCAGCAGAAATGTGGTTAATGATATGCAGAAGGCTTTGAGTGAAGGTCTGCAGAGAGATATAAAGCTTGAGTTCTCCTTTGTCGATCAGGATGTTCTGCCGGATTCACCGGATGAGCTTGACAGAATCTGCTATGAACAGCACATGGATGAGCAGTATCAGACTATTGTCGGCAGCGCCGGTTTTGATGAGGTGTTAAACTCCATGGGGCTGGATCTCTCAATGGCGCATCTGGAGCTGGTGCAGCCTGAGGAATAAGCCGGGAATTAAAATACCATATTTTTATCTACCGACAGTGATCAGCATTTTTTACAGACAGTGTCTGACTGATTTCTTTGATTGTTTATAATTTAGACTGAATTGTGTTTCTGAATGCAAATTTAGTGATAACAGTAGTATAAGACGACAGATAATTTGACAGATAAGGAAAAAATTGCATAATAGTGAGTTGATATTAATTTAATCAGGATATTCCGGCAGTCGGATTATCAATAATCAATAACAATAATCTTAGAGATGGAAGGGATTTAATATGTTCGGTGGTTTGGGTAAATTAGCTGATATGGGTAACATGCTTAAGCAGGCTCAGTTGGTTCAGGAACGTATGAAATCAGCTCAGGCTGATATAGAAGCACACGAAGTTGAGGGCGTTTCAGGCGGCGGTATGGTTAAGGTTCGCATGAAGGGTACTCACCAGCTTCTCAAAATTGAAATTGCAGATTCTGCATTCGGTGATGACAAGGAAATGTGTGAAGATCTCATTGTTGCTGCTGTAAATGATGCCAACCGTCAGCTGGCTGAATATTCAGCCAAGCGCATGGAACAGGTAACCAATGGTGTACCTTTACCTCCAGGATTCAAGTTCCCGTTCTAATTTATTAAAGGGTTCTTTTAGTGCACGGTATGCCGTCATCCGGAATTATCCCGGGGCGGCGTGCCGTTTTGTTTTTTTATGCATGGAAGCATTAAACTGTTGTCCGGGATACGGTTTCAGGCAGCAGCGGTTGTTTTTCCGGCAGTAGTTTGGCGGTTTTTTTTATGAAATTCAGTCCTCTTGTAGAAAGATTAATTAGCGATTTGCAGGTGATGCCCGGGGTAGGGCCGAGAACAGCTCAGAGAATAGCCTTTTATCTGCTGGATCACAATCGTGAAGGAGCGGTTAAACTCGGGGAGACTTTAAATGAGGCTATGAGCCGGGTAAGCTACTGTCCCAAATGTCATTCATACAGTGATGACGGCGCAGTCTGCAGCATATGCTCCAGTCAGAAAAGGCTGGCAACCGGTATTCTCTGTGTAGTTGAGAGTCCGGCTGATGTGCTGGCAATTGAACAGACCGGCGAGTTTGAAGGCACGTTCTTTGTGCTGCACGGTCATCTTTCACCTATAGACGGGATCGGACCGGCTGAACTAGGGCTGGATCAGCTGACCTCAATGCTTGATACAGGTGACTATCACGAGATAATTCTGGCAACCAACCCTACAGTTGAAGGTGATACCACGGCCCATTACATAGCCCATATCGCCTCAAGAAGAAACGTCACCGCCACAAGAATCGCCAGAGGTATTCCGGTTGGCGGGGAGCTTGAATCAATTGACGGCTCCACCATAATGAAATCTCTTGCCGGAAGAAGCCCGCTGTAATTTTTTATCACAAAGAATCTGTAAGTTACCGCTGTGCACTCCGCAGACAGCGGTTTTCAAATTATGCCGGCAGGCCTGAAATCACATCATGTTCCGGACCTGTCCGGAACCTCATTACCGCCTTCACCACTCTCCTGCCGTAATCAGTCTTTACAATACCTTTATTATTATCTTATGGTTTTTTTGGTATTTTTTCTTGAAATTGTCAGATTAAACCTTATGTACTCTCATAGAAATTTGAAAGGTTTTTCTGTTATTGAAGAGAAAACATGCTGAGAAGCTGTTTTTTTCAGTAAAAGAGAATGATTTTTTTGGTAAATTATAAATTATATTAAATCGTAAAGAGGATAATATGAGCGAAGTTGAAAAGCACGGCTTTCAAACAGAAGTTAAGCAATTATTAAATCTTTTAGCCAACAGTTTATATTCAAATAAAGACGTATTTTTAAGAGAACTGGTTTCCAATGCGTCTGATGCTATTGATAAACTCCGTTTTATTTCTTTGGAACATCCTGAAGTTTTAGGTGATGATCCGGAATTCCGTATCCGTATTTCCGCCGATAAGGATGCCAAGACTCTTACCATTTCTGATAACGGTATCGGTATGACTAAGGATGAAGCTATTGCTCATCTCGGTACTATCGCCAAGTCAGGTACCGCTGAATTCTTTAAGAACCTTACCGGTGATCAGGTAAAGGATTCCCAGCTTATCGGTCAGTTCGGTGTAGGTTTCTATTCAGCATTTGTTGTTGCCGACAAGGTTACCGTAGTCAGCCGTTCATATAAGTCTGAAGCTCAGGATGCTGTATGCTGGGTATCTGACGGCAGCGGTGAATACGAAGTAAGTTCTACTACAAAATCATCACGCGGTACTGATATCATTTTAAGTCTCCGTGATGATGAATCAGAATTCCTGGAAGACTGGACTCTGCGTTCAAATATCAGCAAGTACTCAGATCATATCAGTGTTCCTGTTCAGATGCTTGAAACTGTTAAGCCTGAAAAGAAGGAAGGTGAGGATTCTCAGGAGGCTGAGTACACCGAATGGAAGCAGATTAATGATGCCAAGGCTCTGTGGACCAAGAATCCTAGTGAAATCACTGATGATGAATATAAGGAATTCTACAAGCACGTATCTCATGACTACGAAGACCCTTTAACCTGGACTCACAATCATGTTGAAGGTTCACAGGAATATACCAGCCTGATGTACATACCTAAGCGCGCTCCGTTTGATCTGTTCAACAGAGAACAGAAGCACGGTCTGAAGCTTTATGTACAGAGAGTATTCATTATGGATGACGCTGATCAGTTCATGCCTGGTTATCTGCGTTTCATTAAGGGTGTTCTTGATTCAAATGATTTACCTCTTAATGTTTCCCGTGAAATTCTTCAGAGCAACAAGGTAAGCAGCCAGTTAAAGAAGGCCTGCACCAAGAAAGCTTTACAGATGATCGCCAAGCTTGCCAAGGATGAAGACAAGTCCAAGTACACCACTTTCTGGGGCCAGTTCGGCAATGTACTGAAGGAAGGTCTGGTTGAGGATTACGAAAACCGCGATGAAATCTTTGATTTAATCAGATTCGCTTCTACCGCAAATGATAACAGCGAGCAGAATGTTTCTCTGGCAGACTATATTTCCCGTATGCCTGAAAAGCAGAAGAACATCTACTACATTGTTGCTGAATCATACAATGCAGCTGCTTCAAGTCCGTACATCGAAAACCTCAAGAAGAAGGGGGTTGAAGTTCTTCTGATGTGGGAACGCGTTGATGAATGGGTAATGAACCAGGTTAGTGAATACAAGGAAAAGAAGTTCATTAACGTATGTTCATCAGACCTTGATTTAGGCGAGCTTGAAGATAAGGCTGAAAAGGAAGAACAGGAAGCCAAGACTAATGAAAACAAGGATTTACTGGAACGTATCAAGAACGCTCTCGGTGAATCTGTAAGTGAAGTCAAGGTATCCTCTCGTCTGGTTGATACTCCAAGCTGTGTAATCTGCAATGACAACGGTATGTTTACCGCTCAGATGCGTAAGCTTCTCGAAGCTTCAGGTCAGAAGCTTCCTGAAGAGAAGTATGTTCTGGAAATCAATCCGGATCATGAAATCATCAAGAAGCTCAGCGCTGAAGCCGATGAAGGCAGATTCAAGAACTGGTGTGAACTCGTTCTGGATCAGGCGCTTCTGGCGGATCAGCGCGGTCTTAAGGATCCTGTAGCCTACATCAAGCTGGTTAACAGTCTGCTGTTAGGTTAGGATTCAGGCGTTAAATCCGGGATTTAACGCGGATAGAAAAATGAAAAGGCAGTATGTGTTGTCATATTGCCTTTTGTTGTTATCCGGCCGACCGGCCGGTAGATGTAAAGCGGTTGTTCCGGCAGTTTGGAACGGCTGTCAAAAAACTTGTGGGATATGGCTGTTTTGCTTATAATTATTCCGGTTCAGTGATGGTTTTTCCATCTGCTTTATTTATTTTTTTTAAGACAGGATAAATTCATGCGTATCATTCTTTTAGGTGCACCAGGTGCCGGTAAGGGAACTCAGGCTCAGTTTTTAATGCAGAAATTCGGTATTCCCCAGATTTCTACCGGTGACATGCTGCGTGCCGCTATCAAGGCCGGTACTCCTTTAGGTCTCAAGGCTAAGGAAGTAATGGACAAGGGCCAGCTGGTTTCTGATGATATCATCATCGGACTGGTTAAGGACAGAGTAGCCCAGGCTGACTGTGCCAACGGTTTCCTTCTTGACGGTTTCCCTCGTACTATCCCTCAGGCTGAAGCTCTTGACGCTAATAACATCAGTATTGATGCTGTTGTTGAAATCTGCGTACCTGATGAAGAAATCGTTAAGCGTATGAGCGGTCGTCGTGTTCACCTTGCTTCCGGCCGTACATATCACGTTGTATTCAATCCGCCAAAGGTTGAAGGAAAGGATGATATTACCGGTGAAGATCTGGTTATCCGCAAGGACGACGAAGAAGCTACAGTACGCAGCCGTCTGAATGTTTATCATTCACAGACTGAACCTTTAGTCGCCTTCTACAGCGCCAAGGCTGCCAAGAAAGAATGCAAGTTCGTTAAGGTTGACGGTACAATGAAGGTTGCTGAAGTAAGCGCAGAACTCGACAAGCAGCTGGCTTAATCTTCAGTCAGTCTGATCTGATGCCGGAGGTTTTTCCGGATGCTGTTCTCTGTCATTGCAGGTACAGGCATAAAAATCATCAGATACTGTTATATACAAAAATAATTCCGGCATTTTGTGATGCCGGTTTTTTTTTATTTAATTGGGTGTCGGTATAGAGTGATTATTGAGTAATTTTGAGGCATTTGCTAGATAATAAATTATTTATGTGTTCTATAATTGTTGTGGTTTATTGAATATTTTTATAGGCGGTATATCTTTTTTTCTTTTCTATAGTTAAGTTTTAAAATTTTAAGTATAGAAATAATATGATAGACGGACTGTTGAATAGTTTAATAACAGCCTTATGCTCTTTTTAGATTTTAATGCTGTCATCTGTTTTTATGGTAATCTTCTGGCTCTGCATTTGGAATGGCAGGAAAACAGGGAAAAGACGGCTGCCGGATATAAATAGCAGACAATAAATAATAAAAACGGATAAAAATAATAAAGGAAAAATATATTAAATAAACATACAAAGATAAATATACTCATAATATTGAAGAGTAAAGATGATAACGGACATGTTCCAGTTGTGAATATTACCTGGCTGTTTTACGGTGATACATAATAAACAGTTGATTAAAGCGGATACAATATGGGAGCATCTATTCAAAACAGGCAAAATACTGATTTTTCAGGGGTTGGGGTATGGGCTTTCTGTACCGGTACCGGCATAGGCTGGAGCACTCTTGTTGCCACCAGTAATATTTATCTTGATAAGGCAGGATCATGGGGCAGTGTACTCGGAGTAATTCTGGGAACTCTGTACATTCTGCTTGTCTGTCGTAACTATGCATATCTGATTCAGATCTATCCCAAGTTAGGGGGAACGTACAGCTTCTGCCGGGAGATATTCGGGAATGACTGCGGTTATCTTACCGGTTGGTTTTTATCCCTGATTTATTTTGTTATGCTGTGGGCAGGGGCCACATCAATGCCTATGCTGGTAAATACCTTTACCGGCGATGCCCTGAAGTTCTGGCAGCTTTATTCCGTATTCGGACATGAAGTCTACTTTGGAGAGGCTCTTTTCAGTATCATCTTCATTGTGGCAGCTGCTCTCCTGAGTCTCAGAGGTCTTAAGGTGTGTGTTACCGCCATGATTTCCCTGACCATACTGTTTACTGTGGGGCTTCTTGTATGTTTTTTGGCATCAACAGGCGGTATAGACAGGTCGCTAGAACCTGCTTTTATACCTGATTCGGGAGTATTCGGACAGATTATTTCAGTCGCTTTTGTGGCACCGTGGGCTTTTGTCGGTTTTGAGAGTGTGTCCCATGCCTCATCTGAATATAGTTTTCCGAAACAGAAAATTTTTAAAATAATGGTAATTGCGACAGTGACTATCAGTCTGCTTTACATATCAGCAATATTGATGTCGGTTACTGCCTATCCTGAGAGATATTCCTCATGGGTGGAATATATAAAAGATCTCGGTAATTTATCTGGAATTGAATCACTGCCGGCTTTTTATGCTGTACATCATTATCTCGGTAACGCCGGTTTAGGGTTGCTCCTGCTATCACAGTTCTGTATTGTGTTCACCACTCTTATAGGTACGTTTTTTGCTTTGAGCCGGATTTTTTATTCAGCTTCACGTAATCAGGTTCTGCCTTCTTGTTTTACGGATCTGAACAGCAGAAAAGTACCAGTGAACGCCATTCGTTTTATTGCTGTTGTTTCCATTCTGATACCTTTCCTTGGCAGAACCGCCATGGAGTGGATTATTGACGTGATGAATATCGGTGCCATTATCGTCTATGGCATGGTATCGGCAGCCACCCTTAAAAAGGCGGAGGAACGTGGTGACAGAATCGAAAAGGTAACCGGTGCTCTCAGCCTTGCGGTGATGATGTGGTTAGGAATGTATCTTATACTGCCAGATTTATTCTGTATAGGCAGTATGAATAAGGAAACCTATATTGTATTTATGATATGGAGTATTTTAGGATTCCTTTATTTTCATTATGTCCTCCGTCACGACCGGGAGAATATTTTCGGCAGTACCCATTTTGCGTGGGTGGCATTGCTGTCATTTGCTCTTCTTATCGATATGGTGTGGATGCGGCAGAATATCCTTTCGCACAACAGCATAATTTTTCAGCAGATTGATGATTACCTGAAAGAATTTACCGGTAAGGGGAATGTCAGCAGTTTTATCAAAGATAAGATCAACGGGATGGAGAATAACGGTACAAGATCGGTGGTGCTGGCCATAGCTATGTTTATCACAGCCTTCGTAATAATGATGGTCAATCATATATATATGACGGCCCGTTCACGTCACTCTAATATGATGGCTCATACCGATCCGGTATCCGGAGCAATGAGTAAGAAGGCTTATATAAAGCTGGAGGCAAAACTTGATCAGTCTCTTCAGGACGGCGCACTGGGGGCTTTTTCACTGGCGGTATTCAATATATGCAATATGAAGAAAATACTGGCAAGTCTCGGCAGAAAGGCTGGTGATGAATATGTCAGAAATGCCTGTTTAATGTTGTCCTCCATATTTAAACACAGCACGATATACAGAGTTAACAGTGATGTATTTGTACTGATACTGGTAGGCAGTGACTACAATGAGCGCAAGAATCTGATGAGCAGAATCTACAGCAGATCGGTTACTCATATTAAAAACGGAGGAGTGGTAGTTGCCGGAGGATTATCCGACTATGTGCCTAATGTGGATGTAAGCGTTAATGAAGTGTTCATCCGTGCCAATGACATGATGTATGAGAATAAAAAGCTCCTTGCAGGATTACTCAATGATGACGATGCCGAGGCTGAAAATAAACGGGACAGTGAACTTGCTGCTATCAGCATTAAAAAGTATATTCTGATAGTTGATGATGAACTTATCAACCGGAAAATTCTCGGGAATATGCTGCAGGACAGTTATGAACTGATCTATGCCGAGGACGGTATTGAGGCTCTTAAAAAGATTCAGCAGTATAGCGAGGTTATAGCTATGGTTCTGCTGGATCTCCAACTGCCGAAAATGAGCGGTATTGATGTTTTGCGTAAAATGACTAATAACAGTGAATACAGCAGAATTCCGGTTATTGTGCTTACCGCCGAGCTGGGGACTGAAGTGGAGTGTCTTAATCTTGGAGCTGTTGACTATCTGCATAAGCCTTATCCGGCAAAGGAAATAATTCTGGCACGTATAACCAAGTGCATCGAGCTTTATGAAGATCGTGATACCATCAAGAATACAGAACGTGACAGTATCACAGGTCTTTATAACTTCGAGTACTTCAAACGTTATGTCCGGATGTTTGACAAACATTACGAAGATTATTCCATGGATGCCCTGGTTGTGGACATTAATCACTTTCATATGATTAACGAGCGTCACGGTAGAAAATACGGTGATGGTGTTCTTAAGATTGTCGGCTCCAATATAAGAGAGTACTCAGGTGAAATAAGTGCCGTATGCTGCCGCAGGGAGTCAGACGTCTTCCTTCTGTACTGCCAGCATCATGACAGTTACAGTGAATTTTTTGAGAAAATATCCGTTATGAACGGTGCAGCAAATCTCACTGCCGGCAGAGTATGGCTGCGCATGGGGATATATCCTAATGTTGATAGAAATCTTGAGGTGGAGCAACGTTTTGACCGGGCTATTATGGCGGCAAACAGCGTTAAGAACGGCTTTTTAAATTTCATCGGTGTATATAATGCTGAAATGCATCAGACCGTAGTCAACAAGGAAAGACTGCTGGAGGATTTTCATAAGTCTATAGATAACAGGGATTTCAAGGTGTTTTATCAGCCAAAATTTGACATCCGCTTTGATAATCCTATCCTTTACAGTGCCGAGGCTCTGGTGAGATGGATTCATCCGGAGATGGGGATGATAAGTCCGGTCGTATTCATTCCTCTTCTGGAGGAATGTGGACTCATAATCGAACTGGATAAGTACGTGTGGCGAGAAGTAGGAGCCCAGATAAGAGCCTGGAAGAATGAATTCGGTTATTCTGTTCCGGTTTCCGTAAACGTTTCCCGTATAGATATGCTGACGCCTAATCTTAAAGGTATTTTTATGGATATTCTGCGGGATAACAAACTTTCAACTGATGACCTGGTTCTCGAGATTACGGAGTCAGCCTATGCAGATGATTCTGTACAGGTGGTGTCAACCGCAAAAGATCTGCGGGATGACGGCAGGGGATTCCGTATTGAGATGGATGATTTCGGTACCGGTTATTCATCACTGGGGATGCTGACCAATATATCCATAGATGCACTGAAACTTGATATGAGTCTGGTACGCAATGCCTTTGCCAATCAGAAAAAGGATGTCCGTCTGCTGGAGATTATTCTGGAGATTGCCGAATACCTGAATCTTTCCGTTATTGCTGAGGGTGTTGAGACCGAGGATCAGATGCTGTCTCTGAAAGCAATGGGTTGTGAATACGTTCAGGGGTATTATTTCTCCAAACCTGTTCCGGCAGAAGAATTCAACAGATTCCTGACTGAACGCGGGGGCAGACATGTTGAAATCGTTCCGGCATTTAAAAAGGATTATGATGCCCTGGGTTCTGATGTCCAAAATGGTTTGAAGAACATATACTATATTGATATGGTTTCCTGCAGGTATATTGAACTGGCCGTTGACAATTCCGGCGGGTATGCCGTCAGCAGGGAAGGTGAAGATTTCTTCGTCGATGTGGAGTCTCTTTTTCTGGCTAAAATAACTGATGGTAAGCAACGGGAAAAGGTAAAAAAGGCTCTGGATCGTGAGGCGTTGCTTCAGGATTCCCGAACCGGAATTCAGATGTTTGTTGACTTCCATATGCTTGAAAAAGGACAGAGTACTTCCTGTCTCATGTTCTCTCTGTGTGTCAAGAAACGTGAGGATTACCATATGGCTGTCTGCCTTAGCAGAAAGGAAGCTGGATAGATTTAAGGCTTATTATTGGAAATAGTAACGGCCGGAGGATATCGTGGCCGGCTTTTTGCCGGATAGAGATATAAATGCTACCGGCGGTATATGGTATGAATGTAATAGGGCGTCCGGGAAAGGTGTAGACAGATGTTCTGTAAACGGACGCTGTTAAATCCCCGGTCTTATCCGGTACTCGTTGTTATAATCCTGAATCAGACGTTTGGTGATATCCTTCTGCGGCTGGGAAATGATGAATTTGGCATTGCCGTAATCCTCTTGACGTCCCTGGCTTAAAATAAGAATTTTATCGGCAATATGTTTGATTAGCCCGAAGTCATTCAGACATATAATCAGTGCCATGCCGTGCTCCTTCTGCTGATCCATAAAAAGGTTCAGGCAGTGGGAACGCAGTTGTGCGTCAAGTTTTTCAATATTGGCATCCACCAGCAGTATTTCAGGTTCTGTTATAAGCGTTTTTGCTATGGAGAGGCGGAGAAGCTGATTGCTGGTGAGAAAACCAGGATAGAGACTTTTAATATTGGAGGAAAGACCGACCAGTTCCAGAATTCTATCAATGCGGTATTCACGCTGTATGGCGGAGTAGTCGCTGTTCATCCTGAGAGGCTGCTCCAGAATAAAGTTAACTTTTTTGTGCGGATTTACGGCACTGGAGTGATCTGTCGGCAGCATACGTATGAAGTGTACCCGGTTTCTACGGCTGAAGTGACTGAGTGGTTTGCCATGTACCATAATTTCACCGGAATGCTTAATGTATGGATTTGTCAGCAGCTTTAACAGTGTGGTTTTTCCGGAGCCGGCATCACCGGTTATCACCAGGGTCTGTTCCCGGTTCAGGGTGAAGTTTATATCAGTCAGAATATGCTGTTTCTGCTTAAAGAACAGGTACTTTCTGGAGGAATAGGTAACACTTACGTTATTCACCTCTAGAAGATTGTTTCGTCTGGTGCTGTTATTTGAGCTCACTGTCTTTCTCCATGTTTAGGGGGTAGTAGCAACGAAAATATCCGTTTTTTACCTTGGTAATCGGAGGCATGGAGTTGCATTCCTTGTCTGCGTAGGGACATCTCGGACCTAACGGACAGCCGATTGGTGTTCTGGTGAATTCAGGAGGGTCTCCTCCTAAAACATCAAATCTTGTTTTGATTTTCTGCTGTCTGTTAAAGTCCGGAATGGCATTAATCATGGACTGGGTGAAAGGGTGGTGCGGGTTGTTTATAACCTGTTCCTTAGAGCCGCTTTCAACAATTTTGCCGCAGTATAGCATTTTTATGGTGTCCATAAGATTGGAGGCCGGTCCCAGGTCATTGGTTATATAGAGAAGTGTCCCTTTCTGGTTTTCAGCATAGCTGTGAAACAGTTTCAGAATCTGCAGCTGGGATGAACTGGTCATGCCACTTATCGGGGAATCGGCAATCAGCAGTTTAGGTTTGCGGGCGAGAGCCATGGCAATAATTATTTTCTGACAGAGAATTTCTGAAAGCTGATGAGGGAGGGAACGGAGAATTATTTTGGTATCCTTGATACCTACCTTATGCAGTACATTGTTAATGGTGCGTTTTTTCCAGAATGGCAGCCGGTACCATTTGTCGTCGAAGCTTCTGTAGCTTAGAGAGTTTTTCATCTGAGTACCTACCGGAAGAGCCGGATCCAGACTTGCCCTAGCCTCCTGAAATATAATGGCGATTTCCCTGCTTAGAATTTTTCTTCTGGTATTGACGTCAACATTGGTTAAGTCACAGTTCATAAAACGGAAGTTATCGACTGTAACCTTCATGTCATGACCGTACATTCCCATAATCGCTTTGATGATAATACTTTTCCCGGATCCGGAGCTACCCACTAGACTGCATATTTCCCCTTCATTAATCGATAGATCAACTCCTTTACATACCTGCAGGTATTCCGTTTCCATGCGTAGCATGATGGACAGATTTCTGATATCAAGTAGCATCGTCTACTCCTGTTTCCAAAACCCTGGAGATACCATGTCCCACCAGCTGAATTGATGAAAGCAGGATAATCATGGCAATTCCGGGAAAGAAGGCCTTGGAGGTACTGATGTAGATAATATCAATACCTGAGGCAAGCATGCTGCCCAGTTCAGGTGTCGGTGCCTGAGCCCCGAATCCCAAATAGCCGACAGCGGCAATATCGATAATAGCAATACAGAATCCGTTACACAGGTTTGAGCAGATGGTATTTGATATGTTCGGAATGACCGTATTGAATGACAGCTGAAGTCTGTTGGTTCCATCAGCTATCTCAGAGGCAATGTACTCTTTGCTGAGCTCTTCTTCAACGGCATGATATATTTCGTGAATAAAACGCGGCAGCATGGAGATGGCAATTGCCAGAGTTGCATGTGGCAGACTCGGTCCGAGAATACTGATAGTAATAAGGGCTATCAGCATGGACGGAATTGAGAACAGAATATCGAACAGGTGATGAATAATGCTTTTCTGGGCACGTCGTTTTGAGAGACAGCTTGATAAACCGAGAATGAGGCCGATAATCATTGAGCTGATAGTGGCAATTCCCGCGTAAAGAGTGGTGTTTCTGGCGCCGATTACGAGTCGTGACAGATAGTCACGTCCGAACTCATCAGTTCCAAGAAAGTGGTTAAGATGTCCACGTTCATCCCATGAAGGAGGCAGCAGACGATCCGCAAAATTCTGGGTAAGGGGATCAATGTTAATAATAAGCGGCATTATGTAGATTAGAACTATGCAGGTTACCAGAGTGAAAAGTCCTATGACATCGGTGGTGCTTTTTTTGTAAATCAGCCATCCGAGAGCCCGGTCTGACCGGATTTGTTCCGTCTGTTGATTCAGGTCAAACATAGTTAAACTATCCTTACATACTAGCTGTGTGACAGCAGATTACGATTGATAAACAGTGTACTTGCAGTATCAAGCGTTATGTTGATAATCAGAAATATACCGCCGAGAATAAAGGTGGTGGCCTCGATGATATTGCTGTCTGAGTTATTAATGCTCTGGGTTATCCATAACCCGGTTCCCGGCCATTCAAAGATAACCTCTACCAGAATGCAGCTTGAATAAAGGTTACAGATTATGATATTCAGCTGCTGGATTATTTCCGGAAGAATACTGCGCATGACGTGATGTATGCCGATGCTCATTTTGCTTTCGCCACGGCAGTATGCTGCCTTGATAAAGTATTTCTGAGTGAGGATTATAGTTGATTTTCTAGCTATTCTGGCAAATGTGGCGCACGGAATAACGCTTAAGGTGAACAGCGGCAGAGCCATATGCTGCAGCATGTCAATTATGATATTTCTGTCTCCGGTAAGCAGTGCGTCCACGGTAGGAAAACCTGTCATCTTGGGAACATCGTAGAGCAGAGAGATATTTCCGGTGGTAGGCAGAGCTTTGATATATACGCAGAAAAACAGAATAAGAATCTGTGAACTCCAGTATACCGGTATGGAGGTGCTCAGCAGACAGAAGGTATATATACATTTGTCGGAACCGCTGTGATGGTTGAGTCCGCCGAAGATGCCGAGAGGTACTCCGACAACGAAAGCGCTGATAAGTGAGAGCAGCAGCAGTTCAATGGTCGGAGGGAAGAATATTTTTATTTCATCGACTATAGGCATGCCGCTTACACTGCTGTTACCGAAGTTTAAAGTAATCAGTCTGACGGCATAGTTCCAGTACTCAGGGATAATACTGTCTGTTTCCGTTCCGGTGATGCGTACGTGCACCCAGAAAAGAATAATGGTCAGAATAAACAGGGTGAGTATCAGTAATTCCAGTTTTTTTATGATAAAGCTGATCATTTCTGCACCTCTCCGTCAGTTTTCTGCGGGGTTTCTTCCGTCAGGGGTGTCCCCTGATAGTTCTGTACCTGTTTTCTCTTTTTCTTTTTCGCCGGTTTTTCCAGATAGGCGTTGATAAAGGATACTCCTCCTGACGGGGTTGATTCCAGCCCTTTGACGTATTCAAGTGATACAAACTGGTTGATGTTGTATACCAGAGGATAGATAGGCATTTCATTAACTAGAATGTTTTTTATGAATTTCCGCAGCTGTACGGCGTCGGAATCATTGCGGTCCAGAAATGAAAGAGATTCATGCATGTTGTCCAGCTTTTCATTGCACCAGCCGGTGTAGTTTTCAAAATAGTTAAGATTAGAGTTCAGGCTGTTGTTTCGCTGTTTGATAAAATCCTTTCTGCATGATATCAGCGGAAATATCAGACTGGTTGAATCAGAGAAGACGTTTACAATGGCCATATCGAAGTTTCCGCGCTTGAGATTGTTGATACCGCGGGTGTTCCGGTAGTTTTTGATGGTCGTACGGATGCCGTTTTTCTCAAAGTTTGATTTCAGAAACTGGGCAATTTTGGAATGAGCTGTATTGGCGATTACGTTCGACTGGAATATGGTGATTTCAATCGGCTGTTTTCTAAGGATCTGATAAGCCTCCTTGTATTCCTGTGCTGTAAGGTCATGCGGCATCAGTTCAGGATCCAGACCATCCTGTAGTTCCGCCATAGGAATGGCGTATTCAGGAATGGCTTCGTTAAACTGATTGTTGATATAACCGTGTACCGTATTGCCGATAATTCTTTCCCCCGGTTTGAAGCTCCTGTTATCAGGTTTCTCCTCCTCATCCTTTTCCGTTATTTCCGAGAGGTCTGTTGACGTTATAGGTTGACTTTTTTCGTTCTGCAGTTCCTTCTGCATATTCTGGTGCAAAATGTCCGATGAGGTGTCGCCGAAAAGGTCGACAATGTAGTGCCCCTGATCAAAGAATACGGTGGTGTTGAGTTCCTGCAGATCAAACATGGATGACAGGGTACGTCGCAGAGCTCCAGTGTTGAGATACGGTTTTCTGGTGTTGTATATGATGAATGTTGCGTTAATTGTATGCTTCTGGACAATGTTGAAGTCCTGAGGCTTGCGTCTCAATATGCGCTTCTGAACGGCTGTCGGATTACTGATGATATGACATTCCTCGGTAAACAGTTTATAGAGAAGCTTATTGGCTTTGTAGGAATTGGTCAGTACAAGCTTCTGAATCTTCGGCAGTTTGTCATGATATGAAAGGAACAGGGACAGTTTAGCGTATCTTCCTCTTACAAAATCAGTCTGATGGTAGGGGCCGGATCCTATGGCATAATGATCGAGAGTATCAATCGGAAGATGCTTTTCCAGAATCTTCTCTGCATATTCCTCACTGAGAATGACGGAGTTGTCAGTTGCCAGAAACGGCAGCAGCAGGTTGGTCGGCTGGTTTACTGTGAACTCTACCTGATGATCGCTGATGGCTTTGACGCTTACCAGGTTCTTGACAATATCCAGATGGGCAATGTAGGGAAAATCATCAATAGGCCTATAGAAAGGATTATTCGGATTGATAATGCGGTCAAAACTGAAGGCAACGTCGTAGGCATTCAGCTCTCTTGTCGGAGTGAAATAGCTGTTGCTGTGGAAACGGATTCCTTTCTGAATATTAAAAATATATACGGTATCGTTGTTGTATATTCGTTCGAGTGAGCCTATGGAATTTTTGATGGCTTTGGTTTTGGGATCCAGGGTCATCAGGCGGTCATATATTGCAAAGGATATTGATGATGCCATGGAGGATACGTTATATCTCTGCGGATTCATATGGGTGATATCCCTTTCCGAGCAGTATATAAGCCCGTTGTCAGCCTTTACGGGGCCGGCAAAGGCTGTACTGAGCATACCTGACATCAGAATGATAAAAATAAATAACAACAGACGCATAAGAAAAAAACTTGCCTTAACCATTATCCTTTGCTGTGAAACCGTACCGAATCCGTCTATGCTGCGGAAAGCCGGTTTTCCATGAACCTATCAATAGTCCTCATAATTTAGTTATTTTACTGTCGGCACATATTCTGCAAAAACAATACTGCTTCTATCATTTTATCAAAAATTTGACCTGCCTGATAATAATTCGCCGGAATATCCGAAACAGATCGGAACTACGATTAAAATATGTAAAAATCTACAGTGTCTTTGGAGTATAATTCCTCGAAACTTAGTGATTATTTCTAAAAAGGATAAATGAATTTATGGCAAAAACAGGGGCAACAGGTATTGTGCGAATTATCAATGCCGGAAAATACAGCTTAAAGGGGCTGAAGGCGGGGCTGGTTAACGAGGCGGCGTTCAGACAGGAGGCTGTACTGGGGCTCATAATGATTATTGCGGCAGTTTTTCTGGCTAGAGAGAACAGTCAGTTCAACGTGCTTTATTATATTGTTCTTATCAGCGGTCCTTTTCTGGTAATGACTTTTGAAATTATCAATTCCGCCATTGAAGCGGTGGTGGATCGCATCGGTAATGAATATCATGAACTCTCCGGCAGAGCCAAGGATATGGGATCGGCAGCGGTGTTTATTATGCTGATGTACACCCTGATTACATGGATCCTTGTTCTGCTTCATCTCTATACCGGAATTATTTAATGACTGAAAAGGAATCCGGTAATACCGCGTCACCTGACGCGGGTAATGATTTCTCTGTAAAAAGTCCAGATACAGGTGATGCTTTCTCTTTTGAAAACGGCAGTGATGAGCCTGAATCCGTAAAAAAACGTAGTGCGCCGGAGTCATCTTCTGTAAAAGATATGAAAGCCGAGAGGGAGGAGATTGAAAAATTCCCTGAAATCATCAAAATCCGTAACCGGCAGAAGGCAGCAAGGATCGGAAAGCTGTTTTTGGGAATAATGACATTCAGGCCGGTTATTACCGGTTTTCTTATCGAAAGCGGTTATTCTGAACGTCTGATGCAACTTGATTTTTCCGCAGAGGAAATTGTTGATATGATTATTCCACCGGTGTTTCTTTTTATATGGCTGATTGGCGGTAATTACAAAACCGGCTATGCAGCGGCTTTCGTTCTTGCGGTCAGTGTGGCGGTACAGTTTACTTTAAATCCGTGGCAGTTGAGTTTAACTCCCTTAATTAACGGCTACGCTGTCTGTATCGGTGTGATTTTTATGGGGGCTCACAGTCAGGGCACTGTTGAAAGAATGAAAGGGCTTTTTAAAGGTCTGGTATAGAATTCCTCTTCTTTGAATTATATTCGCTACTGTTTTAGTTGTTGATGCAACAGGTGTCCTGGATGCCGCCTGTGGCTTTGATGCTTCAGTATTCACGTCTCTGCTGCCGGCCGGCAGTTTTCCCCTCATTATGAAGAGGTTATTGTTATCTGTTGTTAAGTGATGCCTCTTTTCAAATTTCAATGCCGGTGTTTATCTTTTAATACCGGTGATTATCCTCAATACACCTATGATAGTAAACCTTGTTAATAAAATCAGGCTTCAGTTCAATTCTATAACGAAATAGATCCGCCTTCAGGATAGCAGAGGACAGGGGTACTTCTAGAGGTGTGCGGGGATACCCGGTGTTTTTTCCGTTTTGAAATTAATCCAGTTTTTTATGACTTATCCTTTATTTTTGTAAAATAGTCTATATTTAATTAATGAATGTGACATAAAACACTGTAAAATATGTTAACAAATTGTTGTAAAAATAAAATATTCAATAGTCAAATATTTTATTTTTAATTCGTATATATAAACAATATATATTTATAGTAATTATATATTACAGCGAAAATGTAAGGACTCTACCTCCTCGAGACACTGCGTTAAAGATGGCAGTTACGGTAATTTCAGCCGGAAGCTCATCGAATGATGCAGGTGCCGGCAGGTGGGAATAATGAATATGTTTTCGATTAACTGAAACAGTGAAGATGGAGAACCTGCCATGGAATTAAGTGCTTTTTTGGATTTGCCGTATATGCCGTTTACTCTGATTGCATTTATAGGTGGGCTGCTGTTTTTTATTCAGCTGGCACTTTCATTTATCGGGGTAGGTATAGATACTGACGGAGTAGGGATCGGTGACCTTGGGGCCTCAGATTATTCTTTCAGATTCTTTTCCATAATGTCAATTTCCTCCTTCTGTATGGTCGGAGGTATATTCGGACTGTATGTTCTTACAGTGATTTCCCCTGAAAGCGGCTGGAGAGTTCCTGCTGCAGTTGTCACTACTCTGCTGACAGGCAGTGCAACAATTGCGGTTATGAGTAAAATCAAATCCGTTCTTATGAAAATCCAGAGTTCCGGAACAGTAAAGCTGGTTAATGCTGTTGGCCATACTGCCAAGGTTTATCTCACCATCAAACCAGGTAAAGTCGGAAGAGTCGAGGTGAGTGTTCAGGGCCGTTGCAGATATATTGATGCTGTTGCTGAAAACGAAAGTCAGGAATTCAAGACCGGTGAACTGGTAAAGGTTGTTTCCACAAAGGGCAGTGATGTTTTGGTTGTTACTAAATCTGACACCAGTGAGACAGAACAGGCTGCCTGATCTCGGTCAGTCCGGACTGAACCGGCTTAATGTATAAGTAATTACTGTTTGTGCGGATCTGCCGTGTGAAAGACTGATGATGCCTCTGCGTCGTTTGAGTCAGACCTTTTCGTAAGGTGGATTCCGGTGTTTATTTTTAAAAGAAAAAATCATGTGGATTTCCCGGTTGTTTTTGTGGAATTGTTGAAAAAATGAATATTCATTATCTCGAACTGATATTTCCGGCGCTTGTGATAATGATATCTGCCGCGGTGTTTTTAACCCGCTATAAAAGATGCCCTAAAGATAAAATTCTGGTAATCTGGGGTGCTATTTTAGGAGGCGGCGTTGAGCGTTCGTCAAAGTGTATTCATGGTGGCGGTGCGTTCGTCTGGCCTCTGGTTCAGGATTTCAGCTATCTGAGTCTTGAACCGCTGAATGTAGAAATTCAAGCAATGACGATTACATCTGATAATAAGTATGTTGATGTAAGTATGGATTTTTCGGTTCAGATTTCTCTTGAGGAAGAGGTTATGTATAATGCTGCTGACTGTCTTTTGAATCAGTCATCTGATGCCGTTAAAGATATGGCTAGACATATTATTCTCGGTCATTTGCGTCTTTATATTGCTTCTGCTTCAATCGGTGAACTTGGAGATACTGAAAATTTTAAGAAAGCCGTTCATGGCATTATTGACGGTGAATTAAGGAACATTGGCCTTAGTGTTACGGATATCAGGATAAATAATCTTTCTGAAATTACCCGTTGAGCCCCATCAGAATAAAAAAGGATCTGGAGCAGATAAAACTGAATAGTTAGTTATTTATCGTTTCTGTCTGACAGATTGAATTAAAAAGTTTTTAGGTTTTTATGTACTGATGCAGATTATCAGCAAGGTATGTAATTTACTCCTGTTAACCGTCAGAACCCTTACCCGGTATTCAGACGGATATACAGATTGTCTTGTTTATTTTACGGAGAGAATCATACAGATTGTTTGATTTGTTTTTTATGGAGATACAGGAAAAAATATGAATTCAAATGGCTTGGTTATTTTTGGCGGTATAATTGCCGTGGTGGCGGTTGTAGCGCTTATTGTATTTATAGTTAACCGCTACAGAAAATGCCCTTCAGATAAAATTCTGGTAATCTGGGGTGCTCTTTTAGGAGGCGGCGGTGAGCGTTCATCAAAGTGTATTCATGGCGGCGGTGCGTTCGTCTGGCCTCTGGTTCAGGACTACGCTTACATGAGTCTTACTCCGCTTACTATCAATATTTCACTGTCCGGTGCACTGTCTAAGCAGAATATTCGTATAAATGTGCCTTCAAGCTTTACAGTTCAGATTTCTCCTGATGACGATATTATGGGAAATGCCGCTGACTGTCTTCTGAATCAGACATCAGATGCAATTGAAGATATGGCCCGTAATATTATTCTCGGTCAGCTCCGTCTTACTGTTGCTTCTTTAACCATCGAAGAAATCAACGGTGACCGTGAAAACTTCCAGGAAACAATTCGTACAAATGTTGAGCCTGAATTAAAGAAGATCGGTCTGAAGCTTATTAACGTTAACATTACCGATATCACCGATGAAGCAGACTATATTGAAAGTATCGGTAAAAAAGCTGCTTCTGAAGCCAGCAACAAGGCAAAGGTAGATGTGGCTATTCAGGATAAGCTCGGTTCTATCGGTGAATCTGAAGCCAGAAGAGAACGTGATATTCAGGTGGCCAACAATAATGCTGAAGCCCAGAAGGGTATCAAGAAGGCTGAAGCAAACCAGCGTTGCTACGTAGCTGAACAGGAATCCCAGGCGATAAAGGGCGAAAACGAAGCTAAGCAGGCTATGGCTCTTTCCAATGCTGAATTGAGAGTTATTGAAGCTGAAGCCTTCAGAAAGGCGGAAGTTGCCAACCGTGAAGCTGAAGTTGAAATTCAGAAAGCTCAGTACGCAGCTGAAAAGCAGCGTTTGAATGCAGCAGAAATCGCTCAGCAGGAAATTGACAAGCAGAAACTTATCATCGAAGCTGAAGCAGAAGCTGAAAAGGCAAGACAGCTGGCTCGAGGTGAGGCTGACGCTGTTCTCTTCAAGTATAAGGCTGAAGCTGAAGGTCAGCAGGCACTGCTTGAAGCTAAGGCTGAAGGTTATAGAAGACTCGTACAGAGCGCCGGTGAAGATGTCGGTGCCGCTTCAACTCTGCTGATGATTGAAAAACTTCAGGAAATTGTCAGCCTGCAGACTGAAGCTATCCGCAACATCAAGATTGATAAGGTTACTGTATGGGATCATGGCGATTCAAAGGGTGACGGCAAGACTTCAACAGCTGATTTCCTCTCAGGAATGGTTAAGAGTCTGCCTCCGCTTCATGATGTTGCCAAGATGGCCGGTCTTGAACTGCCTCAGTACTTGGGTTCTGTTAAAGGTAAAGGTCCTGCTCCGTCAGCTACCAAGGCAGAATAATAATCTTTGATGTTATATTGATACTGATGATAAACCCGGTATATATGATTTACCGGGTTTCCTTTTTTGGGAAAATTGCCCAGGTTTAAGAGAATTTTTTGCACATAAACAGTAAAAAATGCATATATCTCAACAGAAAAACCAATTTGACAAGGAACTATAAAACAGCAATACGCATAATGATGTATAATGAGGACAGTATTATGTATACTGTAGAAGTCTGCAGTCAGTGGAATTATTAACGATTCCTTTCAATTCAGTTTTGCTGTCTCTTTTTGATATGAGCAGAGACAGTATAATCAACTTCCGGTGAGGAACTCCAGGTTTACCGGAATATATTCAACAGGGAGCATAAAAATAGCATGTCAGTGATGTCAGGTTTGGAAAAATTAAAAAGCATAAATCCGCTGGTTATAGGTGATATTATGCTGGATCGCTTTATATACGGTAAGGTTGAAAGAATTTCTCCAGAGGCTCCGGTACCTATTTTTAGATATGACCACGAAAAGGAGATGCTCGGCGGTGCCGGCAATGTGGTGGCTAATATAACCTCTATCGGTTCAAAATGCGATTTTCTAGGGGTTATCGGGAATGATCCTGAAGGACGGAAGATTTCCAATCTGTTAAAGGAAATAGGGGTTCACAGTCATCTGCTCAAGCTTAATGACTATCCGACCATTCTGAAATCAAGAATGATTGCTGGAAATAATCATCTGCTCCGTGTGGATCATGAAAAAAGACTTCCGGTTATGACTGAGGTACTGGATCGTTTCAGCAGCATTCTGTTAAAGGCTATCAAGGGAGCAGATGTGGTTCTGCTGTCTGACTACAATAAGGGTATTTTTACAGCTGAAACCACCAGAATGATTATCGATATATGCCGTCAGCTGAATAAGCCGGTAATTGTCGACCCTAAGGGAATGGATTATTCCAAGTATACCGGGGCAACTCTGATAAAGCCTAATCTTAAGGAGTTTGGCGAAGCAACCGGCAGAAAGTACAATCCTGCAGGTTCTTCATTCCATGATGAGGTGAAAGCAGGTGCCGTTCAGCTTATGGAAAAATATGATATTGCCAATCTGATAGTCACCCTTAGTGAATACGGTATGCTGCATATATCCAGAAAGGATCAGGTTATCACCCACATCTTTACCGAAGCCAGAGAAGTTTATGATGTATCCGGTGCCGGTGATACCACTCTGGCAACTCTGGGGCTCGCCATCGGTTCAGGTATGAAAATCAAGGATGCCATGAGGCTGGCTAACAAGGCCTCAGGAATCGTGGTCGGAAAACTCGGCACGGCAACAGTTACTTTTGAGGAGCTCTGCAATGCCTGGAGCGGGGATCATTCTAAAAACGGCTCAGTCACCAATGAGCAGAATTTACAGGATATAATCGCCCGTGCGGCCGGTAATCATCAGTCTGTTACAATAGTCTCCGGTTCATTTGCCAGTTTAACAGCTGAAATGATTGAAAAGCTTTCTGAACTTAAGCAGGGCTGTGACAAGCTTCTGGCCGTGATTACCGGAAGTGCCGAACACAGTCTGGCTAAAGCAGTTCTAGCAAGTCATGTAGCCGTGGATTATGTTGTGGAAATAAAGGACTGGGATTCATTTAAAGCAGGCAGTAGCTTTGCTGCCAGTGTTAAAGATGTCAATATAGTGGATTTAGATTTACAGGCTTAGTATAAATCAGCTTAATAAGGATTTTATATGATTATTGTTACCGGTGGTATCGGTTTTATCGGTTCATGCATTGTGGCCAAACTGGATGAGATGAATATCCATGATGTTTATGTCGTGGACTGGCTGGGTACGGATGATCGCTGGAAAAACGTGGCCAAGCATGAGGTCGGCGGTATCATTCTGCCTGAACAGATGGATGATTTTTTAGCTGAGCATGCATCAGAAATAACAGCAGTAATCAACATGGGGGCTATTTCCACCACTACTGAAAGAGATGTTGATAAGATCCTGCAGAACAATCAGCAGCTTGCCTGGAAACTCTGGTGCTTCTGCCGTGATCATGATGCACAGTTTATTTATGCCTCATCTGCAGCCACCTATGGTTCAGGAGAGCAGGGGTTTACCGACAGATCCGATCTTGAGTATCTTAAGTCACTGCGTCCGTTGAATCCGTACGGATGGAGTAAGGCTTCGTTTGATGTGAAGGTTGCCAGAGAAATTGCCGAAAACAGGCCAACCCCTAAGCAGTATGCCGGTCTGAAATTCTTTAATGTGTACGGTCCTAACGAATACCACAAGGGCGGTCAGAAGTCTGTTATTGCCCATATTTTTCCATCTGTTAAGAAAAATGAGCCGGTAAAACTCTTCAAGTCATATAATCCAGACTACAAAGACGGCTGGCAGCTGCGTGATTTCGTATACGTAAAGGATGTGGTGGATGTAATTGTCTGGCTGCTGCAGCATCCTGAGGTCAGCGGTTTATTTAATGTCGGAACCGGTGAAGCCCGTTCCTTCTACGACCTTGCCAAGGCTACATGGAACGCCATGGGAATGGAGGAAAAGATTGAGTTTGTTGAGATGCCTGAAAGCATCAGGGACAGATATCAGTACTTTACTCAGGCGGATATGCATAAGCTGAGAGAGGCTGGCTATACTAAACCAATGACTTCACTTGAGGAAGGTGTGGCCGATTATGTGCAGAACTACCTAAATAAGGAAGATATTTATCTCTGATAATCTCTGCTTTTTTGTAAATGGTCAGAAATGGTTATTTCTGACCATTTACAATTTTTTATGCGGATTCTCCGTCATCACTGGCGTTCTTTTCTCTGACGGCTACTTTCTGTATGATTTCGTTATTAAGTTCTTTTTCAGTTGCCTGAACATAGTCATAGATGGCTATCTGGGAACGGATCTTTTTGTGGTTTCCTCTCGGTACATAATGATTATCCTGCTCCCTGTTGATAATGCGGGCCTTCATATTGTCACTTAACTGAATATTCAGAATATTCAGAATATGTTTTTTCAGCACCGGATCATAAATCGGAGTGCCTACCTCAATGCGCTGATCGAGGTTTCTGGTCATCCAGTCGGCGGAGGAAATATAAAGCTTGAAGTCTCCGTTATTGTGGAAGTACATAATTCTCGGATGTTCAAGATAGCGGTCAACAATGCTGATGACCTTGATATTTTCACTAAGACCCGGAACCCCCGGTAAAAGTGAACACATTCCGCGGACAATCATGTCAATCTGCACACCGGCGGCAGAGGCATCGTACAGCCGGCTGATAAGCTCTTTATCAACCAGATTGTTAACCTTGAGGATGATTTTTGCCTCCAGTCCGGCCTGAACATTTCTGATTTCGGTATCAATAAGCTCGTAGATTTTTTTGCGGGAATTAACCGGAGATACCATCAGATTGGTAAATTTAGGTCTGGTATACGGGTATTCAATGAAATCAAATACTCTTTCCACTTCATCTGTAAGTTCTCTGTTTCTGGTGAACAGGGCAAAGTCGGTGTAGATTTTGGCGGTTTTTTCATTGAAATTACCGGTGCCAATGTGGGCATACCTGACAATATCCATGCCCTCCCTGCGGGAAATCAGGCAGAGTTTGGAGTGAATCTTCAGGCTTGGCATACCGAAAAGCACCTTTACTCCGGCCTCTGTCAGTCTGCTGGCCCACTGAATGTTGTTTTCTTCATCAAATCTCGCCTTGAGTTCAACCACTACGGTAACATTCTTGCCATTATTGGCGGCATCAATAAGTGAACTTATAACCCGGCTGTTTCTGGCCACGCGGTAGATATTGATTTTGATGGATCTTACGAGAGGGTCGTAAGCAGCCTGACGAAGCAGCTCGGTAAAATATCTGAAGGAGTGGTATGGATAGTAGAGCAGAATATCCCCGGCGGTGATAGCCTCGAACATGTTCCTCGCGTTATCAAATCTGGCTGAATTGAGAGCCGGAAGTTTGGTGTTTTCGAGATATTCACGGCCGACATTAGGGAAATTGATAAAGTCCTTGAAATTATGGTAGCGTCCGCCATCCATCACGGAGTCCATATCCTTGATATTCAGTTTGGTTATGAACTGGTGAACCATTTCCTTAGGCATTTCCTTATCGTAGGCCACACGCACAGGCATGGCTATGAGACGCTGCTTGAGACTCAGTGACATGTTTTCCAGCAGAGAGCGGTCAAGCTGTGATGACAGGTCATATTCGGCGTCACGGTTCATTTTTACGGTGTAGGCGCAAATTTTGTCATAGTCAAACAGCCCCTGAAATATGCGGTTGAGACCTATGCGGATGACATTGTCCAGAATCATCAGTACCTTATCTTTCTTGTTGTCTGACGGTATCTGAATGAATCTTGGCACCTTGTCGGTCGGGATTTCTATAAGAGCATACTGATCCGTACAGTTCTTTTTGCTCATTTTTACAAAAAGATAGGGGTATTTATCTTTAAGGAAGGAAACCAGATTAATATTTTCATTAATTATTACCGGGCTGATATGTTTGAGTACATTGGTCCGGAAGTAGTTTTTTACCCATTCGGTCTGACTTTCAGAAATCTGATTTTCATCAAGAAGATAGATGTTATGGGTACTGAGCTCATCCATTATTGTTTTATAGGTTTTATCAAATACCTTACCGAGCTCCTTAACCTTTGCCAGTGCCTTTTTGAGAAGCAGTCTGGACTCGGAATGACTGTTGTTTTCCTCATCAATCATGACCTGTCTTTTGAGTTCGGCAATCTTTACCTTGAAAAACTCATCCTGATTACTGGAGTAGATTCCCAGAAAACGGACTCTTTCTATAATCGGAACGGTCGGATCCTGAGCCTCCTGAAGTACTCTTTCATTGAAAGATATCCAGCTGAGTTCTTTTGGCATAAGCTTTTCATTTTTCATTTTGTCAGCCTCTGAAAGTAAAAATACGTAGTTATAACAGGTCTTATGACAGGAATAATTTTGTTAAAAACGGTACAGTTTAAAATAATCCCATAAATTTCTTTTTCTTTTTATAGAACGGGGTGACACCGTCCAGTGCATCGACAATAAATTTATTGGTATTGTCATATCTCAGAAAATCAAGCGGTACATTATTGGCATGCGGAGTGCACAATTTTGCCAGATCTTTGAATAGATGCGTGATATCATCGTCCTTATCTGATGAATCGATAATAATCAGATAGCTGGAATTGTTTCCAACCTGAGCCTCAGGACGCACCATTAATCTTATGTAGGCTTTTTCAATGCAGTGATGCTGTCTGACAACTGCCGTGATGATATCCTGAAGTGTTTTTGTGGATTCCCCAGGATTGGAGATAACCACCTTATCTCCTGCTTTGACAGTGTAGTTTTTATTTGTTGTCATGGATTCCGCAACCCTTATGATATCCTTCAGGGCATCTGATGACAGGGTCATGGAATCTCCGAAAGGATTAATCACTATACCTTTGACGCTGCTTTCGGCTTTAACAATATTTCTAGCTATGGACATAAAAGGTTGAATAAGCATTCCGGAACAAGGAACGGTCATTTTGTCCGATTCCTCTTTTGAGGTAAACAGAGGGCAGAATGTCTCCTGCTGTTCATTGGACAGGAGGACAATGTTTATCTGGGAGCCGCTGTTGATGACCAAGTCTTCAGGTTTGTCTGCTGCAACGGGCTGGCCGTTATTGTCACTGAGATTAAAAGGTACAACCATTTTGGCCTGAATAAGCTGCATGATCACTCTCTGGGTGTTTATTTGGGTATTTGACTCCCTGAGGTTTTTTATGGCGGTTTCCAGCTTGCTGTTGTTGAACACCTCGGCTTTCTTTCCCTCTGCGGTACTTTCAGGAGGTAATCTGTTATCTGAACTGCTGTTTTCTGCGGTAGTATTTTTATTGTTTTCTGTCATTTGTTTTACCGTTGCTGTTATAGTGATGAATCAAAATACCTCTCAGGCGGAACAGGGGCAGTGATTCCGTTAATATATGGCAGAATGACATACCGGAGGTTGAAATACTTCTGGTGTACGTACCGGGACAGGGGGATTTCCTGTTTTTCAGTAAACTGTGTTGTACCGGTGTTATTCTGCGCTACGCCTGTTATATTACATATCGGCAGACATGATGTTTTTACAGGGGATTCAGCATTATTTATGGAAGTTTGTGCATTACTGCCTGCATATTATTCCACAGATGATTCACTCACTTAAATTATTCTCTGGGGCTGAATAGTCATCATACAGTTAAATGCCGCCGCATGCTGTGAGGTTATCCATAAATTGTGTTATTTCCTGTTTACTGCCGGCGGTTCCGGAGTTTTTTCAGTCACTGCCGGTTATATTAATAATTCCGTTACGGCTGAGATGAGGATGATATACTGCCGTAACAGGAATTACCGGCAGTATCAGAACTGCAGAATCTACTTTCTCTGAAGAATGCTGTTGTAAGTATTTTTAGTTTCCGGATGTTCGTTCCGGTAGATGGCACCATCTCTTGACTGCAGTAGCTCCACGGCGCTTGAATACCCTTGTAAGGCGTAATTCTCCAGCATTTTATAGCCGTAATCACGGGTTTCTGCATGCTTAAAGAAATAATTTGCCGTGAATATCTGCGGAGGCATGTTATATTCCTTTACCGTGTAGCTGCTTAAAATCTGCTGCCAGGCATAAAAACTCTTATAGTCCTTAAGCAGGAAGAACTGATACATGATGTTAGCAACGGCCTCGGAATTATCAGGGAAGCTTTTTACCATTTTTTCATAACTTGCGAGATAATGAGGATCCTTTTCCGGTCTTCTGTGTCTGTTTTCGTGTGTGTTCTTTACAGCGGTTTTTTCAGAAGAAGGAGTATCCTTGGCAGATTGTATTCCGGAGGTATCTGTCTGAGTGCCAGCCTCAGTACTGTCATCGTCATCATCGTCATCATCGTCATCAGGATCATTGTTCTGATTCTCCTGTTTTACCGGAGTTTTCTGTTCTTCCTGAGTTTCCGGAGTTTTCTGTTCTTCCTGAGTTTCCGGAGTTTTCTGTTCTTCCTGAGTTTCCGGAGTCTTTTGATCAGTATCCTGTGACGATGTCACATTTATCTCCTTTTTTTTCATTCTGATGTTATGGATAATTATGCTGTCCTTCATCATAATTATACATTCATCGTATTCGGCGATAAAGCCTGACTGCTGCAGGTAAAGGTAGTTAGGAGATGCCGGTACAAGAGTGGAACTGAACAAATCAGCCAGTTTATCGGCACTTTGATAGATGCCTAGAGCGCATTCCTTGGAATATGTATTGAATTTGTAGGTAAGGGCCGGATTGTCCGGAAAAACACCGTTATTGGTGGCGTTAAATGTATTGAGATGCAGGGGAAATCTGGCAGGATTGCGGTCAGGTATGTTTACGCAACCCGTGAAGATAAACAAGGCTATTGAAAGTACGGAAAATTTATTCATCTTAATATTCCTAGTGCAGGGACTGATTATGCTTATTATTCTGAGACTTATTCCGGAAAAAACTTCTGTATGGCCTTATATTCGTTTATCTTCCTGCAGGATGTCAGGCTGATAAACGTAAAGATTATTCCATTGACAGAGGAATAAGGAACTTAGGATTCTTCTGGAAATCCCCCTTTATGTCTTTAACGGTTTTATCATCATCAAAAATAACTACCAGCGTCTGATATTCCGGATCATTCCATCCCTTGCGCACATAGTTGATATAGTACCATTTTGATGTGTCTAACGGATCAATTAACATTGGTGTGCCCAGAACGAATTTAACCTGCTCCGGAGTCATACCGACTCTAAGCTTGTATACATCCTTCTGTTCGGTGAAATTTCCCTGGTAAAGATCGTGTCTGTATACGCATCCGGAAACAAAAATGGCCGATAAAAAAATGCTGACGATTAAAAATCTTAGTGATGGTCCTTTCATAAAAAAATTGCCGCTATTATAAAATTTATGGCACCGCATAATTATGCGGCGTTTATGCCTGTTCCTGCAAAATAGTAACTTATTCTAACATACAATACCGGTTTGGGAATAAAAACAATAAAAAATACGACCGGGTGTACTACTTCAGACATCCCTGTTTTTCAACTATTTCAATAGCGGATTCGTAAGCTTTTTTCTGTTCATCCCTGTCTACCTGTATTTTCAGATAGCTGAGGAGATTTTTATCATTATATTTTCTGTTATTGCAGAAGGTGTAGGCATATGTGTAGATTACCCCTTTTCTGACTGTTCTCTGGTTATCTGATTCCATGTAGATTTTTGCCAGAGCCTCGTATGCTGATACCAGTCCTTTGTCAGCAGCCTGTTCATAAAGAAGTACGGGATAGTTTTCATCATGAAGATAACTGTTGACGGCCCTGGATATAAAGTCCGTTTTGAGAAGTTCACGGGCAATTTCCTCATCGGTGTATTTACGGACACTGCCGTCTTCAGCGGTAGTGCCGATATTTTCCGGAGGTTCGGATGTATTATTTTCCATATCAGCTGTAACCGACTCAGGATTTTCTGCAACAGTCTGGTGGCCGGCACCACTTTCCTCTTTTTTAATGTTTTCTGTGCTGTCTTTTGCAGAAATGCCGGATTCCTGATTATCAGATGATACAGGTGAGGAATCCTTTGCGGTTTCTTCATTATGAGGCAAAACGGAGGCGGTATCATCACCTTCTGCAGATTCTCCGGTGAGATTGTGGACACGGGCTATAAGCTCTCTGTTTTCAATAAGCCAGTCGGCAGTCCACTGCAGAGACCACGGGTTGCCTTTATTTACCAGTTCCTCCATTATTGCTGAACCTTCAGCAATGTTGAAGATCCCCAGCTTTATGTAGAAAGGATCCAGCATCAGATCAGCATAAAGATATCTGGCTTTTTCGTTGGTTTCTGCAGCATATTTTAAAAACTCTACTCCTTTGAGACCTATATTATGGTTCTGATAAAGATTATAGTTGTCCAGAATGATAAGAGCGAGATCCATGCAGGCTTCCGGATGGCGCTTGGATGCGGCTTTCTGCAGCCATACAATCTGTTTATCATGGCTTGGAGCAACGGAAATTCCCATACGGTAGTTAAGTGCTACCAGATATTCAATACGGGGATCCTTGGTGAGACGTGCGCCGTTAAGACAGATATCCATGGCGTCATCTGTACGTTTTTCGTGAGCTTCAAGACATCTATGATAGATTTCCTCAGGATCAACAGGTTCCGGTTCGTCTTCAGAAGACTGGGAAGTGTTCTTATCTGCTTCTGCTCCGGAGGCAGTGCTGTTTTCATTGTTTTCTGTCTGCTGCTCTTTATTTTCTGCCTCAGGGATGCTGTCTGCTGCCGAATTATCCTGAGCAGGTGAACTCTCCTGATTGGAGTCCTCTTTGGTAGTAGCCGTGCTTTCCCTGTTGTCCTGTAAAGTTACGACTTCTGACTTTTCTTGAACTGCTTCAGTTTTAGGTTGAGTAGAAACATTATTAGCCGGATTGGCTTTCCGGTCATCTGTTTTCAGAATGTTTTTTTCTTTCTGCTCTACTGAAGGAGACGGTTCAGTATTTTTAGAGGGGACTGTTCCTTCTGATTCTGCTAAAGCATCGTTGCCGGAATTATCTGAAATATCAGCAGAGACTGACTGACCTGATTCAGTACCTGTATCTGTATACACGCCGTTATCTGCAGATGCTGCACAGATGCAGAATACAGATAAGAGGAATAATAAAACGTTTGTATATATTTGAACAGTTCTGCAGGGAAAATGGTTCAGAATATCGGTTTTCACGGGATGTATTTTTTTATTCTTGTTTTTATCCATGATTTTGTTTCAATAAATTTTTTCAATAGATTTTTTTACCGGTAAGCCATCCTGATGATTGAATTAAAAAACTGCAGAGGAATGAGAATCTGATTGTACTGAAGGCTTTTTATATTTAATGTCTAATACTTAATTTTTAATGTTGCAGTTTATATTCAATGCAAAAAACGGTTGAGGGGTGTCCGGCCTCATCCGGTGATGATTTTGCATAGGGGCGGTTTTATCGGTATATGCTTTTAATAAGTGCTTATGATAGCAGTATGCTTCATTATCGATCAATAATGCCTGGGGTGATTTGTGCTAAACTGAACCTTTTTGGTTCAGAAATCATTCTTGTTTTCCGGAAGAAATATCCGCAGTTCTGATATTCTGTCCGGACAGGAACTGTTTAGCCTAATTATTGAAAAAATGAAAAAACGACTAAAGATGTTATCTATTACAATTCATGCCGTGTTATCAAGGTGAAGAAAAAGCTGTTATTGTTTTTAGAATATGACAGAGATTAGATGATTTGCAATTAGATTCCGGTTATTAGTTATCAGTGATAGTGTGATCGGGTTAATTATGTGAAATTTTGATTACAATTAATTTATAGTAAAAACTCGATTTTGAGAGTAAAAATAAGATATAGTAGTAGCGTTAGAGTTACTTTATTGATATGTAATACAGGAGGTAGTTATGAGAAGAATTAATACACTACATAACTATTTTCACCGTGGTTTTACACTTATTGAACTTGTTTGTGTTATCGTCATTCTTGGCATTATTGCGGCTTCAGCTGTTCCGAAATACATAAATGTAACCAGTGATGCCAGAATTGCCAGACTGCAGGCTCTTCGCGGAGCTATCCGCAGTGTTGATCAGATGGTTTATGCTAAAACAGCTATTCAAAATGTTTACAGAAATAATGATGCGTGGGATACCAATACTAATTATGTCGTTCTTGAAGGAATTCAGTACTATGTAAAGTACGGTCATATTGATCGTAACAATATTGGTTATTTTATTGATGGTACACCGCAGGGTGCGGTAAAAAATAACATAGCACAGAGTCGTACCGATGATAAGACTGGGTATAACTTCAGCTGCAAGACTTTTCAGGGGGTGTGCGAGCATGAATGGTGTGACTGTTATCCTGGAAGTGATACCGGAATTCCTGGATTTGAAAATCACAATAGCAATGCTCAGGACGGCTCAAATGATGCCGCCAAGGCAGCACAGTTTTTTATACCGAGAGGTATGGAGCCGAGCAAGTATAAGACGGATAAGTGCTTTGTGGCTTACAGACAACCTTATAAACTGAATAACGGAACTATAAAGCCTATGGAAATAGGTATCATAAGTGACGGTTGTTAGAAAGTCTCGTTTTTTTTAGTCAGGAGCCCCGGTATCCACTGCTTCAGGATCCGGGGTTTTAAATTTTGAGAATAAAAAAACGGCGGCATGCTGTTAACGGAATAAGATCCAGTGCAGGTATGCCGTCGTGCGGTATAAGTTAATTAAAGGGTTTGATTATCAGTGTCTGTAGATTGTCTGGTTGTATTTTGAAAAGAGGTACAGACTTCTGATACAGAACGCCAGGGTTATGCAGCAGTAGCACACGACCAGCACTCCCCATAAACCATAGAGTCCGTATGGTTTACCGAAAAAGTCGGTGAATCCTGCAAAATACCCGGCAGGCGCACCGAAACACCAGAGAATTACGAAATTAATGATCATCATTGACTTGGTGTCTTTAAATCCTCTTACTATCCCGAGCACTGTGCCGAACAGTGCATCCTGCATCTGGAAAATCAGTATGGCCGTGAAAAGAGGTGCGGCCAGCGAGATGAGTTCCTTATTATCAGTGAATATTCCGATTATTTCATACCTGTTAAAGAACACCAGAAGTCCGACCGGAATAATGGAGCAGTGGGCAATAATTAGCGCTCCTTTAATGGAGATTGTTGCTTTGGTTCTGCTGCCGATTGCCAGGTGATTGCTTATGCGGACGGCCTCAGCAGTCGAAACGGCAACAGGAAGCATGGAAACCAGTATGGTTACCACGTTGGCAATCTGATGTGCGGCCACTATGGTGTTACCGAAAAAGCCTGTGGCATAACCGAAAATATGATATGTGAAGTTTTCAATCAGCAGGGCGATTGACACCGGAAAACCGATTCTGAAGATATAGCTGATTACTTTGAAATCTAACTGTTCTCTTCGCTGCAGAAGCTTGTATTCCTTTAATTCCCTGTTGTATTTACAGTAAAGAAATATAACCAGCAGTGATAACCATGAAACTATGGCTGTGGCAACACCGCAGCCGACAGCACCCATTGCCGGTACGCCGAATTTACCGTACATAAACACATAGTTGAGGGGAACATTGAGGATAAGTGACATCACGCCTATAAACATGGTCGGCCAGGCTACCATTAATCCTTCGGATGTGTTTCTTAAAAGATGATACATGGACATGGCCGGCAGGGCTGCCGCTATAAAGTAGAGATAGGTTGTTGCCTTGTGTGTTACCTCTGCACTCAGCTTAGTCTGAAGTCCGAGCAGAATAGACGGAACAAAAATCAGGAGCAGGATTGAGATGAACACGATGATAAGAACCGGAAACATGGCGTTATAAGCGTACTTCGGTATATCAGATGTGTTGTTTTTACCTAGAAGATGGGCAATTATCGGTGAGAGCCCCAGTGGAATTCCGATACAAAGGAGAGAAAGGGGAATCCAGAAAGTACAGCCTAATGATATGGCCGACAGATCCGTTACACCGAGAGATGAGGCCATTACAGTATCGATAACCCCGAGCAGTGAACTGCTGAGCTGACCGATAAAAATAGGTATAGCTATTCTGGACAGCTCTTTAATTTCATTTCTTAAGCTGCCGGTGTAGCTGCTGACGTATTCTATTTTAGGACTGATCATTTTGTTTTATCCGTTAGAGAGGACGTCTTTCAAGTGATAACCGCCGGATACTGCCGGCAACCCTCAGACAGTATGTTTTGTTTCATTCTGCCTTTCCGGTACAGCCGTTTTTCACCGTCTGCTTCAGAATTCACATTGTGCGTCACAGTCTGAAAATTAGTAAAAAAGTATCTAGCTAATATGATAACAAGATTAGCCGGTTATTGATAATTCAATCTTTAGAAAAGAAGTTAAATTTTAAGTTTCTTCGTAAAAAAGTCAAGTTAAGCGGCATCTGTGTGCACTAAATATGCGTAAAACACTTGCAAAAATCATGTTATGTATTAATATTGTCAGGTCCGGATTATTATTGATTAAAAAATTAATATTTTTTTAAATTGATAATTTAAAAAAGTCTTTTTTTCATAGCTTTGCCGTATGAATAATACGGAGAATAACCGGTCAGGGTTTTAAAAAACTGGAGACTCTGTTTTTTTCTGGCGTAAGGTTTCTTTTTTTTCCTGTCTTCAGAATAACGTTGTTGCAGAGTTCTTTCTTTTTTATAAAATTTTGTATGTTGAATTAACAGTACATGATACTTGGTTTGTATCAGTACAAAAGAGGTTTTAATAATGCCTGCAATCACTCTTCCAGACGGAAGTATAAAAAATTTTGAAAACGCTGTTTCAGTTTATGAAGTTGCACAGAGTATTGGCCCTGGTTTAGCCAAGGTTTGTGTTGCCGGTAAAGTGAACGGTGAACTGGTTGATGCCTGTGAACTGATTACTGAAGATGCTGCTTTAAGCATTATCACACCTAAGGATCAGGAAGGTATTGAGATTATCAGACACTCCTGTGCCCATCTTCTTGGTCATGCCATCAAGCAGTTGTGGCCTGAAACCAAAATGGCTATCGGTCCTGTAATTGATAACGGCTTTTACTATGATGTTGATTTAGATCATACTTTAACCGAAGAAGATTTGGCTAAACTTGATGAAAGAATGCATGAACTTGCCAAAACAGAGTATGACGTAGTAAAAGAAAAGGTTACATGGGACAGAGCTCACGAAGTATTTGCAGAAAGAAACGAACCTTATAAGCAGTTGATTCTGGAAGAAAACATTTCTCATGATGATCATCCTGCACTTTATCATCACCTTGAATACATTGATATGTGCCGCGGTCCTCATGTGCCAAATATGCGTTTCTGCAAGTTCTTTAAGATTACCAAGTCTGCCGGTGCATACTGGCGCGGTGATGCCAAGAATAAGATGCTTCAGAGAATTTACGGTACTGCGTGGGCAGACAAGAAGGAACTTGAAGCATATCTTAAGAGACTTGAAGAAGCTGCAAAGCGTGACCATCGTAAGATTGGTCCTCAGTTAGACCTTTATCATATGCAGCAGGAGGCTCCGGGCATGATTTTCTGGCACAACGACGGCTGGACTATCTATCGTGTACTGGAAAACTTCATGCGCGAAAAGCTTCATAAGTACAAGTACATCGAAGTTAAGACTCCGTTTATGATGGACAGAGTGCTGTGGGAACGTTCAGGTCACTGGGCGAAGTACTCAGAAGCAATGTTCACCACCAGTTCAGAAAACCGTGATTATGCTGTTAAGCCGATGAACTGTCCTGCTCATATTCAGATCTTCAATCAGCGTTTACACTCATATCGCGATTTGCCGATCAGAATGGCTGAATTCGGTCAGTGTCACCGTAACGAACCATCAGGTTCACTTCACGGTATGATGCGTGTAAGAGGCTTTACTCAGGACGACGCACACATTTTCTGTACTGAAGAACAGGTAATGTCTGAAGTAAGTAAGTGTATCAAGTTTGTATATGAAGTTTACGAATCATTCGGCTTCACCAACATTGATGTTAAGCTTTCAACCAGACCTGAAAAGAGAATCGGTGACGATGCTCTCTGGGATAAGGCGGAACACGATCTGGCCAAGGCTCTTGATGAAAACGGTATTGCATTTGAATACCAGCCTGGAGAAGGTGCTTTCTACGGTCCTAAGATTGAATTTACTCTTCATGACTGTTTAGGCCGTGACTGGCAGTGCGGTACTGTACAGTTAGACTTCTTCCTGCCTCAGAGACTTGATGCAACCTATATCGGTGAAGATAATGACAAGCATCATCCAATTATGATTCACAGAGCTATTCTCGGTTCAATGGAACGTTTCATCGGTATCCTTACAGAGGAATATGCCGGCTGCTTCCCAACCTGGCTGGCTCCGGTTCAGGCTGTAGTAATGGGTATTACCGATGCACAGGCTGACTACGTATCCAAGGTAACCGATATGCTTGATGAAGCAGGTATCAGGGTTAGATCAGACCTTAGAAACGAAAAGGTAGGTTTCAAGGTAAGAGAACATACCTTAATGAAGGTTCCTTATATGCTGGTATGCGGTCCGAAGGAAGTTGAAAACGGTACCGTTTCAGTTAGAACCAGAAAGGGCGAAGATTTAGGATGTTATGCAATTTCTGACTTGATTTCTTTGATCAAAAAAGATATCATTAGTCGCGGAATCAATAGCGTGGAGGATAAAAACCATTAATAACGTTAAAAAGACAGGCAAACAAGCCGGAAATAAAACCAGAATAAATGGTGAAATTAGATATCGTGAAGTACGATTAATCGGTCTTAACGGTGAAGCATTAGGCATTATGAGTTCTTCAGAAGCTTTGGATAAAGCAACTGAAGCAGGTGTGGATCTGGTTGAAATCAGTCCGAATGCCGAACCGCCGGTATGTCGTATAATGGATTACGGTAAATTCCTCTACGAAAAGAGTAAAGCTCAGAAAGAGCAGAAGAAAAAGCAAAAGCAGGTGCAGGTAAAGGAAATCAAATTCCGTCCTGCAACTGACGAGGGCGACTACCAGGTAAAACTTCGCAACCTGATTCGTTTCCTCGAAGACGGTGATAAGGCTAAGGTAACCATGCGTTACCGTGGCCGAGAAATTGCTCATCAGGACATCGGTCTTGACGTAATGAAGCGTATTGAAAAAGAGCTTTGTGTCGACAGAGACCTTGCCGTGGTTGAATCTGCATCAAAGATGGAAGGTCGCCAGGCTGTCATGGTGTTGTCACCGAAAAAAAGGTAGTGATACGGGGAAGTTAACCAAGTACAGCGCCTAACGGTGCTGTCTCCCATATTACGTGTTTTTATATTCCAATGTGGAGTTTTTTTATTATGCCAAAAATGAAAACTGATAAGGGTGCTCATAAGCGTTTTAAGAAGACCGCTAACGGTTTCAAGCGCAAGCACTGTAATCTTCGTCATATTCTGACTAAGAAGTCTACCAAGCGTAAGCGTCATTTACGTGCGATGACCATGATTCATAAGTCTGATCTTCGTAACATCGTTAATTTATTACCTTACGCATAATAGAGGAGTAGTTGGAAAATGGCTAGAGTAAAGCGCGGTGTTACCGCTCATGCACGTCATAAGAAGATTTTAAACGCTGCCAAAGGTTACTATGGTGCTCGTTCACGTGTTTATCGTGTAGCAGTTCAGGCTGTAACCAAGGCTGGTCAGTACGCTTATCGTGACCGTCGTCAGAAGAAGCGTCAGTTCCGTCAGTTATGGATTGTACGTATCAATGCTGCTGCTCGCGTTAATGGTCTTTCATATAGCAAGTTCGTATGTGGCTTAAAGAAGGCATCTATCGAATTAGACCGTAAGATCCTCGCCAACATCGCTGTTAATGATAAGCCAACTTTTGCTGTACTCGTAGAAAAGGCTAAGGCTGCTCTCTAATATATAGCAAGTTTGGTTGAACCATATTTTGGTAAATGAAGTACCACACCCCATAAAGGTGTGGTATTTTTTTGTTCTGTAAAAAAGCTCACACGAGTTTATAAAATTCGATGAAGTTAAGGAAGAAAACCAATGGATTTAAACATTAATTCGCCGGCTTATTACACAGGTGTTTATGGCATAGACGATGAAATATACCGGATGTGCCGGGAATTAGCACAATATGTGAAAGCCAGGGAATACAGTAAATTTATAAAAACCGTTGGCATTGCTCCAATCATTGCTCCTGAAGGGGAGATTAAAAAAGGTTTGTGGAAAGAATCAAAACATGTTGCATTGAAAAGTGGCTCTGTTTCGGTATGCCTGCAGATTGATTACAAAGAATATGTTGAGGCTGATATTAATAAAAAGAAAATCCTGATAATTGACAATATACTCAAATCTGTAAAAACTATCAAAAGCAAAGCTAAAATTGACTACAGAATGTTTGAAGATGATATTAGATTATTTTGCATTAATAATCATATTGTTTTGAAATAACTATTTGTGAAAACTAATATATGAGCATTCCATAGCTACTTACAATGATATAGTCATAGATAAATATGTTTATCAGTAGGCATCAGTTTTCTTCTTATCCTTATTCAGCCAATCGTAAAAAAACAGACGGTAAATCCCTGCACTAAACAGCTATTTCAGTTTCTCAGTGCTGATGTATAATATCGGGCATTTACTGTTTATTATTTTTCTATCACAGCTACACAGGATACGTTTATGCTTGCTTTATTACAGAGAGTTAATTACGCCAGAATTGTTGTTGAAGGTGAATGCATTGCCGATATGCAGAAGGGGATTCTTGCTTTTATTGCCTTTGAACGCGGTGATACTCCGGATAAAGCAAAAAAAATGTTTGATAAAATTTTAAAGTACCGTATCTTCAGTGATGATGCCGGTAAAATGAATCTTAATGTCAATGAAGCCGGCGGGAATGTTATGCTGGTATCCCAGTTTACGCTTGCTGCCAATACGTGCAGCGGTAACCGTCCGAGTTTTGATCCAGCCATGCCTCCGGCTGAAGCAAAAATAATGTACGATGATTTTATTACCTATGCAAGATCTGTGAAACCGGATGTTGAGAGTGGTGAATTTGCTGCAGACATGAAAATCAGTCTGGAAAATGACGGTCCGGTAACCTTTACTCTGAAGATGTAGAGTTTTTCAGAATCTACCATCCGCATAAGTTGAAGAAGGCGGAACGGTATTCATTATTTTTTCAGACTGTAGCTGTTTCTTTGTCTTTTTGTAAAAAGTAAGTCAGTGTTATTCAGGCTTCTTTACGTAACAGTTCCTGATGGTCTCTGTGCTTACATCGTATATATTCCAGTTACCGATATCATCACATGTGCCGGGTTTTTTGTCAGGTCCGGCACTGAAAATATCAATTTTTCCGCCATGTTCGGCGGGATTCAGATAACAGTAATCATTTCCCCAGGGATCTTTTTTTAGCTCGCTAATATATCCGCCGTTGCGGTAGCGCTTCGGTTCAGGAGGAATGACTGGCTTTTCAACAAGTGCCTTAAGTCCCTGCTGTGTTGAGGGATATGTTTTAGCATCCATACGATACATTTTAAGAGCCATGTCGAACGCGGCTATATCAAACACGGCTGTGGAGATTTCCTGCTCGGTAAAACATATTTCTGTATCTGGAATGCACTCCGAATGGTTCCGATTTGTCTTGTCAGCAATCTCTTTATAGCTTGTATCTAATACACTTATGTTGTGGTTTTTTTCTTCTTTATCGCAGCCGGTAGAGGCTATGAGCATAAGGAGAACAGCGGTAAATCTGGTATAACGGTATATCATATAAATTATCCTTTAAATGTGGTCTGTTAATTAGATCTGAAGAAATAGTACGAACCTTCAAGAATGCATATTATAGAGGGGATTTAAAGCACTTTGGATATTTATTTGTATTACTATTTTGTTTTTTTATACGGCCAATGAATTATAAAATCAGGTCGGTATGTGATGGATTTGTGTTTTATAGCATATTACTTTATCAGGAAATATAAAAAGGCATATATTCTGGAAGTTCTGTTGTTATATTTATAACCATAGCAGGCGTTTCAGAGAGTGTGTTACGCTGTATTTTATAACTATAACAATTCGGGGAAGGTGCAATGAGTGAATTTAAGATTAACGACTGTGCCGAGGTGATTGCTACAGGCAGAATAGGAAGAATAAAGAGAATCGAGAAGACTGAGAAAACAGGTAAGCTAAAGTATTTTCTTAGTTTTTATGATAAATCTTTTATTAATCCCGAAATAACAGCTTATAGAGGTAATGAGCTCAGATATGCGGTCACTCCGGTTATTAAGAATTCAGAAGTAAAATCCTTTGTGCGAGGTGAACTGACTCTTGATGATATAACTTCCGGATGTAATATTGTTGACGGTATGACAGCAAAGGATTCTCATGCCTATGTCATAACAGCTGAAGATCTGTTCCATGGGGCAATGCAGTACGAGTCTAAGTCTCAGGATGATATATACAAATGGTGTAAAACTATCCTTATTATAAGAGAAAGCATCTCTCTACTTGATAGTGAACAGTGGTTCAGTGTGTTAACTCGCCGTTTTAAAGTATCTGATGAGGTGGGTGAAAGAGACATTATCAACGAGGCCTATGTTAATCTCAGTAATATAGATGATGTGGTCTGTTATTACGAGGCCGATAAGGAAATGTTTTTTGATGCATTTAGAGTTTTAATTGATTCTCTTCGTATATGGATAGATTCAGGTGGAGATGATTTTTCTGAATATATAGCCCGTAAAATTATTCATCAGTACGATTGTGACACTATAGATAAACAGTCCGACAAAGTTAAACGTAATTTTAAAAAAAGTCTAGATTACTGGTGTGACAGAAAAGATCCTGAAGCCCTTATGATAAGAGGTTATTGTTACTACTGCGGGACATCTGTATACCCTAATGACTGGATAAAGGCAAGAGATGTCTTTATTGAATATTATCAAC